>Ga0070734_10000084_pt1 | contig 265010 bp, 218 predicted proteins | sample Coa_R1_8_FD_66444 | JGI IMG/M metagenome (GOLD analysis project Ga0070734, IMG submission 66444) | Surface soil microbial communities from Centralia Pennsylvania, which are recovering from an underground coalmine fire - Coalmine... | ecosystem: Environmental > Terrestrial > Soil >...
GCCGTCCATCTCGGGCATTTGCACGTCCATCAGCACCAGATCGAACGGGTTCACCGCGATGGCGGCCAGGGCTTCGCGCCCATTGCCCGCAGTCGTTACCACGTGCCCCTGCTTCTCCAGAAGGCGGCGCGCCAGCTTCTGGTTCACGGCGTTGTCTTCTGCGAGGAGAATGCGAAGCGTTCTGGTCCGCTGTTTGAGCGGGCAAGGACACGCGCCGGCCCGTCCGGCATCCGCCGTCTTTTATCCCCAAAACTCTCGCGATGGCATTGCGCAGTTCGGATTGGCCGACTGGTTTGGTCAGGCAGGTTTCCGGACCTTGCAACGGGCACGGTCCGGCTTCGCACCAGCGCCCCGCCGACGTCAGGACGATAGTCTTCAGAGGTGCGAGGTGCGGCCGCTGGGCAATCTGTTTGATCAGATCCAGCCCGCTCATATCCGGCATGGCCGCATCGGTCAACATCAGTCCGAATGGTTTGCCCTCCCCGGCGGCCGTCTCCAGGAGAGCCAGAGCCTCGCGAGCGCTCGCAGCCAGCACTGGAGCCATCTGCCACTGGCGCAGCATTTCTCCCAGAATGCGGCGGTTGGTAGCATTATCGTCCACCACCACCACCGGGACGCCGCTCAGGTCGGGCTGGGTGCCGGCAGCGGGCGCGGACGCCGGTGTTCCCGCGCCAAACCGGGCGACGAAGTGAAAATGGCTGCCGCGGCCGGTCTCGCTCTCCAGCCAGATGCGGCCGCCCATCAAGGCCACCAGCCTGCGGGAAATGGTGAGGCCCAGGCCGGTACCGCCATACCGGCGCGCCGTGGATCCATCCGCCTGAGTGAACGCCTCGAAGATAGCGGCTTGCTTGTCCGGCGAAATGCCGATGCCTGTGTCCGAGATGCAGAAATGCAGCCAGACCTCGTTCCCTTCGCGCGACTCCTGCTCCACGCGCAAGGTCACCTCGCCGCGCTCGGTGAATTTCACCGCGTTTCCCACCAGGTTAATCACGACCTGACGCAAGCGCCCCGGGTCGCCCAGCAGGGAGCGCGGCACGTCCGGAGCAATATGGCAGTTCAGCTCGAGCGGCTTCTCTTGCGCCCGCACGGCCAGTGCCTTCAGTGTCGGTTCCAGGTTCTCGCGAAGGTCGAACTCGATTTGTTCGAGCTCCAGCTTTCCCGCTTCGATTTTGGAGAAATCCAGGATGTCGTTGATCAGAATCAGTAAGGCATCCGCCGAGCTCTTGACGGCCGACAGGTAATCGCGCTGCTCCGCGCTCAGCGGCGTTCCCAACACCAGCTCCGTCATTCCCAGGATCCCGTTCATGGGTGTCCGGATCTCGTGGCTCATGTTGGCCAGAAACTCGCTCTTGGTGCGGTTCGCGGACTCGGCCGCATCCTTGGCGGCTTGAAGTTCGCGCTCTGCTTTGTTCCGTTCCGTCATATCCACCGCCACCGCGCCGACGAAACGCTGGCCCGACGCATCCACGGGAAACTTGAAGATCAGCAGATCCCGCTGCTTCCCGTCCGGCGTGGATACGGGCTCGATAAATTCCAGCGCTTTGCCGCTGGAAAGCACGGCCAGATCGTGCTCGCGGTATTCCGCCGCGGCTTCGGGAATCATCCAGTCAAATGCCGTCTTCCCCTTGATGCTCATCTCGAGCAGCTTCTGGAAAGGCTGGTTGGCGTAGACATACCGGCCCGAAGAATCCTTGAGGAATGCATACGTCGGGCTGTGGTCCATGAATGCCGTGAAGCGGTCTTGCACCTCGCGCAGCGCGTCCTCCGTGTGTTTGAGCGTGCTGATGTCCATCATGGCTCCGATCACGCGCAAAGGCTTTCCCTCGGGATTTCGCAGAATGTACCCGCGATCGTACACCTGCGCGTAGCGACCATCAGCTTTGCGGATGCGGTATTCCGACGACCAGTGGGCGGCTCCGCTCTCGAGAGACTGCGTCACCTGCTGCTGCACACGCTCGCGGTCATCCGGATGAATGTGGCGCATCCACCAGGCGACATCGAACCGCTCGCCCGGTTTGTAGCCGAAAGCAGCGTAGAAGCGCTCGGCCCACCACAGCTCTTTTGTCGACAGATCCACATCCCAGACCACATCACTAGTCGCGCGCATCACGTATTCGAAGCGCTGCCGCAGCGCTTCTTCACTCTCCAGGCGCTGGCGGATCATTTCGGTCTGCTGCGCCACTCGCCGGCGCAACGCCGCGACCCAAGCCAAAATCGCGACCATGAGAGCTCCGCTTCCGGCAACCGCCAGCGCCGCGTGCCCGGCCGTCCACCACGATGGCCTCTGCCGCAGCACGACATCCTGCGGCGACCGGAGATGCAGCACGAAGCTATGGGGGTTCCGGTTCTCGTCCACATCCACCGAGCAAACGCCCGTCAATTGCAAGAGGGCGCCATTTTGCAGATCCGCGAACTCTTGCCAGGGCAAGGCACCATCCATGTCGGCGACAAACGTAGTGTCCCCGGCGGCTAAGACCAGCGAGTACTGCCCCTGGCGTAAAGAATGCTCCACCAGGCGCGCCGGGATGCGAATCAGATCGGCATCGTAGTTGCCTGCTATACCCTGCGCGGCCGTTATTTCCGCCGCAGTGGGGGGTGCTGCCGTGCCGATCCGTTGGAACACGGCGTCCTGCAGGATCGGGGCAAATTCGTCGAGCACCGGAAACCCCGCCACGTCTACCAAATCTCCCACGCGCAACGGCGTGTTCTGCCGGGTCTTCACCAGCACGCCCACATCGTTGCCGCGAAGGAACAGCCATCGTCCTAACCGCTGCAGCATAACTACGCCGCGAACATGCACACGATGGACGAAAGCACGGTCAGGCGCTGCCCGCAAAATTCCACGCACTGAAGTCACCGGTAACCGGAAGTAATCTCGCGGCGGCTTCTCCATCACGCGGATGTCCTGGAGGCTGGGGACCAGAACTTCGAGAGCAATAAACTGGGAGCGGCTGTTGTAAAACCCGCCGCACGTTCCCCGAATGCGCACCCGTGCGTCCACCAGGTCCTCCGGCATTACTGGCAAATGGGGAACGTATGCCTTAAATTGCACGGCACCGGCGACGACGTCGAGCATCCACCCGTTCTCGTAGCTCTCCTGAGCACGCACGACGCCCTCCACTTCCACGCGCAGACAATCGAGCGTGCCCGATTCCAGAAGTTCGGCCGAAACCCTTCGCGGCCCCGGCAGGCGTGCTTGCGAAACCACCCGGAGCGTCGCGCGCGTGATGTCGGTCGCGAAATCTGCCGCCATCGTCACGCCCTGAACATCGATTACCTGACCGGGAGGAATATCGGCTTCGCCCGCCGGCCGGTCGATGAATACGGCGCCCGTTGCATCCTGGATAAAAAGATCCCCATGCGCCGCATCGGAGTAGGTCGCCACGCCTCTTATGTGCACGGGATAGCCGCGCTTGGCCTGTTCGAGCGAAAGAGCGCGCACTTGCCTCACGGTGTGCAGCACCGGCAAGCCAGCCGCTCCGGGTCCCTCGCTCCAGCAGACGACACACAGCACGGGAGCCAGCATCAAAGCCCGCACGCTCCACAGACGGCGAACAACGGCCTTCGTCGACCAGCAGCATCGGCCTGCGTGTTCCACTGTGGCGCGGCTCCGTTCGGCGGGCGAACTCCACCCGTGTAACGTCTGATCGGCTGAACCCGCGGCCGACTTTAGGCGCGTCTATTTGCTTTCTCTTCTTCGCCTTACGCCGGCCCATGGACTTCGTTTATCATTGCTCTCGGAGACCTCATGACATCTCGCATCGCTTTCGTTACCGGCGCCAGCCGCGGCATCGGCCGCGCTTCTGCCCTCGCGCTCGCCGCCGCGGGAAACCGTGTAGTCCTGGCCGCGCGCCAGGTGGATAAACTCGAACAGGTCGCGGCAGAGATTCGCGCCGCGTCCGGCGATGCCTTCGTGGTTGCGATGGATCTCTCCTCGGCTGAGTCCATCCGCGCCGCTCTCGCCAAGGCCTCCAAGGATTTCGGCCGCATCGACATCCTCGTCAACAATGCCGCCATCACCAAGGACGGCCTCGCCGTCCGCATGAAACAGCAGGATTGGGATGATGTCCTGTCCACGAACCTCACCGGGGCGTTCGTCGCCACGCAGCAGGTCCTGCTCGGCATGATGCGCGAGCGCTGGGGCCGCATCGTGAATATCACGTCCGTAGTGGCCGAAGCGGGCAACGCCGGCCAGGCCAATTACGTGGCTTCGAAAGCCGGCCTGATCGGGCTCACGAAATCGCTGGCGCAGGAGATGGCTAGCCGCAACGTTACTGTCAACGCGATCGCTCCCGGGTTCATCGATACCGACATGACATCCGTGCTCCCGCAGGAGTGGAAGGACAAACTGCTCGCCGCGATCCCCTTAGGACGTCTGGGCAAGCCGGAGGACGTCGCGGCAGCGGTCCGGTTTCTGGCCAGCGAAGAAGCCGGCTACATCACCGGGCACGTGCTCAACGTTAACGGCGGCATGTACATGTAGCGGCTCAGCCACCGATCCACGACTCGGATCGCTAGTGCGTCTGGATCTGCTCGATGTACTTGGCCAGGTTGTAGACGCGGAGACGCCCCAGGTCCTGGTCCCAGGCGATTTGCGAGAAGATCGGCCCCCAAACCGGCATCTCTCTTGTGCCGTGGCCTGCGGGGACCGGTTCACTAGCGCTGATGATCTTCTGCACGCGGTCGAGCGGGAACTTGCCGGCGTTACGAACGGCCAGCCCGGTCAAATCCGGCGGCGGAACTTTCAGCGCCCTGGCCATGGGGCCGCCTCCCTTGCCGTCTTTGCCATGGCACACCGCGCAGTAAGCAGCAAACAGGCGCGGCCCCTGGATCGATTCGATCACTCGCTGCGTCTCCGGCTGCGATGTCTCGGAATGCGCCATATTCCAGCCGCTGAACAGAATCCATCCGCCAACCAGCAAACCACTCGCTCTTGTGCACGTCATCTCGATCACCCCTCAGGCTTCGTAGACCCACCGGCCGCCCACCATGGTCCGCTCGATCGGGATATCAATCAGTTCCACGGGATCGACGCGCAGGGGGTCGCGCCCCAGCACCACCAGGTCCGCCAGCTTTCCCGCCGTGATGCTGCCTTTCTGGTTCTCCTCGAACGACGCGTACGCTCCGTTGATCGTGCCCACGCGCAACGCTTGTTCCACCGTGATCTTCTGCTTCGGCCCCCACACGTTTCCATGGTTGTCGGTACGCGTCACCTCCGACCGCAGGGCCATCATCGGCTCGAACGGACCCGGCGGATAATCCGATGCCTGTGTCACGCGAATGCCCGCATCCAGAAAACTCCGCACCGCGAACATCCAGTTCAACCGCTCCGGCCCGTATTCACGCATCTTTTCGCCGTGATAGTAGACGTAAGTCGAAAACGGCGTGGGAATCACCCCCAGCTTGTGCATGCGCTCGATGAGCGAGGGATTCACCAGCGTGCAATGCTCCAGCCGGTAGCGCGGATCGCGCCGCGGCATCTCGCGCTGCAGCCGCTCGTAGATACGGAGCATGATATCGATGGCCGCGTCGCCATTGGCATGCGTCCCGATCTGCCATCCTGCCGCATGCGCCTTGCGCGCGTTCTCGTACAATTCTTGCTCGGTGTGCACCAGAATGCCGTAGTCGTTCGGCCTGCCGACGTACGGCTGGGTCAACCGCGCCGTCCGCTCCGAGATCGATCCGTCGCACACCAGCTTGATCGCGCCCACACGCACCCAGTCATCGCCAAGACCTGTGCGAATTCCCGCCGCCGTCATGCGCTCCAGAAACTGATGCTGCAGGAAGCAGTACACGCGAAAGGGAAGCTCGCCCGCCTCGCGCGCGTCCTGGTAAGCCAGCAGATCCTCCGGCGTGGCTTCGGCGTCACCTACCGACGTCACGCCGGTCCGCACCATCATCTGCCCGATCAGCTTCACGCCCTGGCGCAGTTCATCGCGCGAAAAACTCACCGGCAGCAGCTTGCGGAAAGGCTCAACGGCATTCTCGCGCAGTCCGCCGGTCAGCCGTCCCTTCTCGTCGCGATCGAATTTGCCGCCTGCGGGATCCGCTACTCCCTCCGGAATTTCCGCCCTTCGCAGGGCCAGTGAATTCACATACGCGGTGTGCCCGCCGCGATGCTCGATGAAGACGGGATGGTCCTTCGCTGCCGCGTCCAGATCTTCCCGCGTCAGCTTCCGGCCTTCTCTCGTCTTAGTGTCATCGTACTTGAATCCGATCACCCACTCGCCCGCTGGGGTTTTCGCCGCCCTGGCACGGATAGCATTCTGGATGTCGGCAATCGATCGCAGATCGCAGTCCACCCAGCGCAGGTGGCGGATGCCCGCATAGCACGGGTGAGTATGGGCGTCGATGAATCCTGGCACCACGGTTTTCCCGCCGAGGTCGACCTGGCGCACGCCGGGCTTCGCCAGGTGACGCACATCGTCGTTCGATCCCACCGCCAGGAATCGCCCTCCCGCGATGGCAACCGCCTGTGCCCGCGGCTGCCCGTCATCCACGGTCAAAAAATTGCCGTTGTAGAGAACGAGGTCCGGCTCGGTGCGCTCCGTCGCGCCCAGCGCCAGCGCACTCATTCCGGCGACAAATCCACGCCGCGATATGTTCGATCCGCGCATCGGGTACCAAAATACCACCACGCCGCGATCGTGACTCCGCGATGCGCTCAATGAGCGCGCGAATGCGAGCGATGCGTCGCACGTGGCAAGGGCGCGACGCCCCAGAGCAGCAGAAACGTGCAGGCTGAGCCAACCGCGAGGTCGGTGCCGGCGCCCACCCAGGACGCGGGAATAGGCGCCAGCCCCAGGCCCACCGCCAGGCACACACTCAACACGTGCCAGTACCACGCTTGGGTTCCAAAACAGCGGATGAGCACAAACGGCAAAATGGCCGCGCAACCGTACGCGGCCAGGACGACTCCGGAAGACATATCACCCTCCTTCCGTTATCTCTACTTCGGCTTTGCTTTACACTCCCCAGGAGTAATCTTCTACTACCGCGGCCACCGGCGATCCCTTCTGCTGGTTCAGCCGCATCAGTTCCAACCGGCTGGCGTCGAGCAGCGCGCGCCAGCTGGCCTCGATCACGTTCTCCGATACCCCAGCCGTGACCCATCGCCGGCGGCCGCAAGCCCATTCAATGGCGACACGCACCCTGGCTGCCGTGCCTCGGTGGGTTTCGATCACGCGCACCCGGTAGTCCGTCATGCGCACCGCCCCGGCCTTCGGATAGAAGGTCGCCAGGGCCGTCCGCAGACAAACGTCGAGGGCGTGCAAGGGTCCCGTACCTTTTGCTGTTGCCGTGTAGCTTGCATTCTCCACCTGAACGGTCACCTTGGCCGTGGTCACCGGGGGTGTCGCCGGATGGATCGCAGCCGTCACTTCAACTCCGGTTACCTCGAAAAAACGCAGCCGCGGCTCGGCGGCTTCTCGCGCCAGCAATTCCAGGGTACCGCCCGCGGTTTCCAGCTCGTAGCCTTCGCGATTCATTTCCGCTACGTGGTCCAGAAACTCGCGCTGCGCCTGGGGCGTCAGAACGTCCGCCAACCGCGATAATCCGAGCAGGCGAAAAATCGTTCCCGCGTCCGAAAGGTCGTTCCACACTATCCGCGCGCGATTTCCGACATCCTCGGGCTGCGTGTGTTCTGCCGTGACCAGATCCGCATTGGGCGTCCCGGCCGGAGTTCCAGCTTCCCGCAGGAAAGCGCTCCGTCCCACGTAGGGCTGATCGCCGCGCACCGGAAGATTGGCGTAATCGGCTACCAGCCGCGCCACGGCGGTAAGGCGATGCAGATTCTCGCGGCCCACGGTCGTGTGGCCCAGCTTCAATTCCAGGTCCGGCAGCAGGGAACACAGGTTAGCGGCGCCGCAGCGCTCTCCAAAACCATTGATACTGCCCTGGACGTGTGTGAACCCGCGGTCGACGGCTGCAAGCGAGTTGGCAACCGCCAGATCGGCGTCATTGTGCGCCTGAATCCCCAACACGCCGTCAAATCTTTTGCGCACCTCCGCGCACACTTCCGAGAGCAACTCCGTCACGGTCTCGCCGTTGCTGTCACACAGGCAGAGTACATCGGCCCCCGCGCTTTTCGCCGCTTCCAGCACTCTGAGGGCGAACCCCGCGTTTGCACGATAACCGTCGAAGAAATGCCCGGCATCGAAGATCACTTCGCGCCCTTGCATTTTGAGAAACCGGACCGTTTCAGAGACTGCGCGAAGACTTTCCTCCTCGGTCATTCTCAGCACCTCGTTCACGTGCCGCCCCCAGCAACTCGCTCCCAGGGCCACGGTGGGTGTTGCGGAAGCCACCAGGCATCGCACCATGGAATCATGGGTGGGAGGCGTGCCGGCTCCGCGGACCGATCCCAGCGCCGTCAGGTGTGCGTGGTGGAACCGGATATTGCGGGCGCGGGCGAAAAATTCTTCATCGTGCGTCCCCGGACAAGCCCAGCCCGCCGCGATGTAGTCGATCCCCAGGTCGTCCAGTTTCCCGGCAATCAGCAGTTTTTCATCGACATTGAAACATGCGCCGCCGCCCAGAACACCCGCCCGAAGCGTGGTATCCAGTGTGAAGACTCGCATACTCGTGCCTCTTTCTCAGGCTGCTTTTCCCAAAATTTCAGGGTGGTAGACACGCATCAGCCAGTGCCGATAATGCGCCAGGTATCCGCGTGTCGCTTCGTAGTACAGACGGCGCAATTGCCGCGCTACCGGCCCGATCGCTCCAGATTTCACGGGACGATGGTCCACCTGCACCACCGGCGCGATCTCCACTGCCGTGCCGGTGAAAAATACTTCGTCGGCAAAGTACAGTTCGCTGCGGTCCACCGGCCGCTCCACGATTTCGAGGTGCAGTTCGCGCGACGCCAGTTCGATCACGGAGGCGCGCGTAATTCCCTCCAGGATGTTCTCGGTCCCGGGAGGCGTGATTAACCTCTCGCCCTTCACGAGGAAGATATTGCACGTCGCCCCTTCCGCCACGTGGCCGCTCTGGTTGAGGAAGATCGCTTCGTCGAATCCGTTGCGCCGGGCTTCATCGCTGGCCAAGGCGCTGTTGACATAGGCGCCGCAGATCTTTGCCCTCCCGGGAATGGCCGTATCTTCCACGCGCCGCCAGGAGACCACGCCCGCGTGCAATCCTGCGTGACTGTCCAGATAGTCGCCAAAAGGCACTAGCGCCACGGCGAAGGCATCGCGATCGTCCGGGATCACGCCGATCCTCTGCGCCGATTTGTACCCGAGAGGCCGCACATAGACATTGGTCTGAAACTGGTTTCGCCGGATCAGCTCCGCCGTGACTTCGCTTAGCTGCGCCGCCGCGAGCGGCACGTCGATCCGCAGCATGCCGCAATTGGCTTTCCACCGCGCGAAGTGATCCTCCGGCCGCACCAGGAACAGCTCGCGCTGCTTGTCGTCCCAATACCCGCGGATTCCGTCGAAAACTCCCGTGCCGTAATTGAAGGCATGCGTTAGAATTCCGACCTGCGCGTCCGCCAGCGGGACGTAGCGGTTGTTGAAATAAACGATCGTGTTGGGATTCACTTCAGTCTGCATGATGTCCTCCCGTCGCGGCCAGCTCGCGGCCGCGCTCGAGCGCCTTCCGGTCAATCTCCAGCCATCGCGCATTTTTTACGAGTCTTGCGAGCGCGGCTTGCACGAATTCTTCAGCCAAAGCTCCAGTCGCTTTGAGCAGCGCGCCCAGCATCACCATGTTGCCCGCCTTCGCGTCGCCGATTGCATCCGCCTCTTCTGTGAAGTTCTGCAGGATCATGTGGACATCCTCGCGCGCGCAGCCATCCGGCAAGGCCGACCCGTTGTAGAAAACCCAGCCGCCCGGTTCCACGCTCGCCAGGAACTTCCGCAGCGAGGGCTCGTTCAGCGCCAGCAGCGCATTCGGCCGCGACACGAGCGGCGAATCAATTGGCTTCGTCGCCAGCCGCACGTGGCAATTTGACGTTCCCGATCGCATCTCCGGGCCGTACGACGGCAGCCAGGAGACTTCGAGGCCCGCATCCAACCCGGCCTCGGCCAGCACTTCACCCAGCATAAGAACGCCCTGACCTCCGAATCCCGCGATCTTCACGCGAAGATCGGGATTCTCCGTGGCACGTGAGGGCTTGAGGTCGGGAAGACCATTTGCGACTCCGAGAATCCCAGGGATGTCCGCGACCGGCGGTGGCTCTGGAGGACGAGGCCGTGCCACCGCCTCTTTGGTTCGATCGCGGAACACGCCCAGCGGAAATGTCTTGGGCATCTCTTCCAACACGCGCCGCTGCGCATCCACCGGGTCCAGCTTCCAAATTGTGGGGCAGGGGGAAAGCACTTCGACGAGCGAAAATCCCAGCCCGCGCACCTGGTTCTCCATTGCGCGCCGGATCGCGCGCCCCGCCTGCATGATCTGCCTGTTGTTGCCGAGGGCGACCCGTTCGATGGAAACGGGTGCGTCGAGCGTCGCCAGCAATTCCGCCACTTTGAGCGGATACCCTTCATTCCACTCGCTGCGGCCAAAAGGCGTCGTGGTGCTTTTCTGCCCGAGAAGCGTGGTCGGCGCCATCTGTCCGCCCGTCATACCGTAGATCGCGTTGTTGATGAAGATGACGGTAACGTTCTCGCCCCGGTTGGCTGCGTGCACGATCTCCGCGGTGCCGATGGCCGCCAGGTCGCCGTCTCCCTGGTAACTCAGCACGATGCTGTCCGGATGGGCTCGTTTTACGGCCGTGGCTACGGCCGCCGCGCGCCCGTGCGCCGCCTGTACGTTGCCTACATCGAAGTAGTAGTACGCAAATACCGAACAGCCCACAGGTGTAATCAGAATCGTCCGATCCTGTATGCCTAGCTCGTCGATCGCCTGCGCCACCAGCTTGTGCACGATCCCGTGCCCGCAGCCAGGACAATAGTGGGTCTGGTGTCGCAATTCGGACTTGCGCTCGTAGACCGGGTAAAAACTCTTGGACTTTTCGTGCGTGATCGTGTAGCTAGCCATGCACCAGCTCCTCTTGCTCCACCAGTTGCTGGACTACGCCGAACACATCCTCGGCCGATGGCACGTTGCCGCCGACCCGCGTGTAGAGCTCCACGGGCTTCCGGCCTTCAATCGCGAGCCGAACGTCTTCGCACAACTGGCCGTTGCTGAGCTCCACCACGAGGAATTTTTGTGCTCTACGGCTCAACCGCTGCAGGTCGAGCGCAGGAAACGGATATAAGGTGATAGGCCGCAGCAGGCCCGCCGGAATCCCGCAGGCCCGCGCCTGCTCCACCACGGCCTTCAATACCCGCGCCACAATTCCGTAGCCCACGAGCACAATGTCGGCATCCTCCGTCTGCCACGATTCCACGCGGACTTCCTGCTTCTCGGCGCGCCGGTATTTGGCCTCCAGCTTGCGCACATGGGCTTCGAGCCCGTCCGGTTCGAGATCGATCGAAGTGATCAGGTTTCGCCGCGATTCCCGCGTGCCGGCCACCGCCCAGCCCGGCAGTGGACGCTCGACGGTGGCCGGAGCGAATTCCACAGGCTCCATCATTTGGCCGATGTAGCCATCCGCCAGCACAACCACCGGGTTGCGATACGCATCCGCCAGGTCGAAGGCCAGCGCGGTGAGTTCCGCCATTTCCTGCACCGAATCGGGGGCCAGCACCAGGGTGTGGTAATTTCCATGGCCGCCGCCCTTCACCACCTGGTGATAGTCGCCCTGCTCGGGTGCGATGTTCCCCAATCCCGGGCCTCCGCGCATGATGTCGACGATCACACACGGCAACTCCGCTCCCGCCATGTAGCTGATACCTTCCTGCATGAGGCTCATGCCGGGTCCGCTCGAAGCCGTCATGCAGCGCACGCCCGCCGATGCGGCCCCATAGAGCATGTTGACGGCGGCTACTTCGCTTTCCGCCTGAAGAAAAACTCCGCCAACCTGCGGCAGGTAGAGCGCCGCGGCTTCGGTGATCTCGCTGGCCGGTGTGATCGGATATCCGTAGAACGCGCGGCAGCCGGCGAGAATGGCGCTTTTGACGACGGCCTCGTTCCCCTTCGTCAGTTGTTTGCGCATAATCGCTCCACGGTGATCGCGCCCGGCTCCGGACAAACGAAAAAGCAGATGCCGCAGCCCGTGCATCCGCGCTGGAAACAGGTCGCCGGATGATATCCGTAACGATTCAAACCCGCGGCAATCCGCAGAACCTTGGGCGGGCATGCCTCTATGCACAATCCGCAACCTTTGCACTCCTCGGAATGGAGCTCCACCCGGCCACGGTCGGGTTTCGAACATTCGAGGGTCATTCGGACCTCCTAAGCCACTAAAGCTGGTTTTGCTTCCAGATACCGTGCCCGCGCAGCAAACTCGTACAGCGCGTCGCGGAACTTCGGATCGGCAATCGCGATCAGGGCTTCGGCGCGCTGGCGCAGACTTTTGCCGTGAAGATAGGCAATGCCGTGTTCGGTGACCACGTAATGCACGTCGGCCCGGCTGGTCACCACACCGGCCCCGGGATCGAGCACCGGCGCAATGCGCGAAACCTTGCCGTCCTTGCAAGTGGATGGCAGGGCGACAATCGGTTTTCCGCCCTTCGACCGTGCCGCGCCGCGCACAAAATCCGTCTGTCCGCCGAATCCGCTATAGGGTTTCGTGCCGATCGAGTCCGCGCAAACCTGCCCCGTCAGGTCCACCTGAATGGCGGAATTGATCGCTACCATCTTTTCGTTCTGCGCGATCACGAACGGGTCATTCGTATAGGCGGTGGGATGAAATTCAAAAATCGGGTTCTCGTGGATGAACCGGAAGAGCTTGTTTGTTCCCAATACAAATCCGGCGACGATCTTGCCGCGGTGCAGGGTCTTGCGCTCGCCCGTGATCACGCCGGCCTCGATCAGCGGAATCACGCCATCCGAGCACATTTCGCTGTGAATCCCCAGGTCTTTCCGGTCGCGCAGACAAGAAAGGACGGCGTCCGGGATCCCGCCGATACCGATCTGCAGAGTGGCACCGTTGGGAACGAGCGAGGCCACATTCTCGGCTATGCGGTGCTGCAAGATGCTGAAGGGCGGGCACTTGAGTTCGGGCAACGGGTGGGAGGTTTCTACAATGGCGGCTAACTTACTGATATGGAGGAACGTATCGCCCAGCGTGCGGGGCATTTGATCGTTAATCTCGGCGATCACATAGCGGGCACAGCGAGCGGCGGTCAGCGTGCAATCGATACCAACACCAAGACTTACGTATCCATGCTCATCTGGTGGGGAGACATGAATAAAGGCCACATCGAGCGGCAGTGCTCCCGACGAGAACAGGGCCTCGATCTCACTCAAGAATATAGGTGTGTAGTCGGCCCGTCCTTCCATCACGGCGCCGCGGACGTTTTCGCCGAGGAACAGCCCATTGTGGCGGAAATGTCCTTCGTACTCGGGGCGGGTGTAATCGGCATCGCCGAACGTCAGCATGTGGGTGATTTCGACATTCCTCAGTTCCCGATATCGTTTCAGCAATGCCTGGACGAGGATCTGCGGAGTGGCACAGCCCTCGTGAATCCAAACGCGATCGCCGGAGCGGACGACATCGACGGCGCGTTCCGGGGTAGTGATCTTACTGGAATAGTCCGGCTGCATGGCCTCGTCAATTGGGCTCTATGCAGGCGGGGATCCAGTGCTTATCTGATTGATTCTTATTGGGCCTACTACCTATGGGGATGGGTGAGGTTACCCAATACCCACATAACAGTGGTGCATTAAGCTACCGGGACGCCCTGCAGCCGGAATTCTGCCAGGTCCACCCATGTACTGTCGGACTTAGATTGGACAAAAACCGCGCGGTCGGCGCGAATCCGGCGGGAGTGTGGAGCGGCTGTCCAGCGCTTTCGAGCCAGAGCAAAAACCCGGTCGACTTCCTCCGGCTGCAGGTCCTGGGCGAGCGTAATATGCGGTTCGTAAGAATATAGCTCTTCGGCAGCGAGCGAACCGTCGTTCAGGGCCCGATACAGTTCCCGGAGCTCGCGCGTGCCCTGTGTCAGGCCGATATATACGACGTCAGTCGATGGGAAAATCTCCACTTCGCCGGCAACCATTTCGAACGGCGCGAAGCCGGAAACGATGGTACGCGCCTTTTCGATGGCGGATTCGGCAGTGACGGCGAGCGAGCGCGGCGGCAGGATGGTGACATGCGCGCGGGGTTTACAGCCCGGCGTCAATTCTCTTCTCAGATCATCCAGAAACCGCGCCAGAGGATCTGGAATATAAACCACGAGGGCGAAAAGGTTAATGCGCTCCGCCCCATTTGTACAGCCGTCCATGAGGTCTCATCTATAGTACCCGTTTGCGCGCCGGGGCACACTATGGGCCAAAGAAGAGGTGGGGATAAGACTCGGCGCGGAACGAGGAGAGGTGTTGAATCCCGCGCCGAGTACCGCCCGGCGGGAGCCGGTTCAGGCTCTGCGGCTGAAGCGTTTTCTCAGTCCTGCAGAAACGAGAATGGCTGCCGTTCCGAGCAACATGATCCCGCTAGGCTCGGGGACCGACGGTGGAACGACATTCGGAGCGAAGCCGTCCACATAAACATATCCGCCATGTCCGCCATACGGGCAGTCTGACCCGAGCACGGTCAAGGTAAACGTGTCGCCCTGGCGAGCGGAGACGTCGAGTGCCTGCACTTGCCACTGGCTGTAGAACCAGCCGAAGCCGTTATAGGTGAAGTACCCGGGAGTGCTCGCCGAATCATAAGAAACGGCATAGAGCGTATCGCCCACGGTGTCATCGGTTAGTTTCAACGCAAAATAGTCCGAATCCCCGATGCCGTGCGATGCTTGCAGAACTGCGGCCCACTCAAAATAGATAGCTGGGTTTGAGTAGTTCTGGACGGTTTGGCTGGCGACCGAGACGTGGTAGTTCGGGCTCGAGTCGTTAATACGGGCCGAATACTGGCCGTTGTAGACCATGGGTAAGCCGGAAATGGGATCGGTGCCGATTCCCACGATGGCGGACCGGTTGCCGGTCATGTCATATCGCGACCCGCCGGGCAGGTAATCTGTAGGGCTTCCTGGATTGAAGGCGGTGCTCCAATACCCACCGCCTTGCGTCCAGCCGGTGAAGTCGCCGGTTTCAAATCCTCCGTTGATGAAATCATCTGCAGGCAGAATTGCTGGCAGAACCAAGCACAGCAAAATGCCTAGGAGACACTTAGTCATGCAAATCCTCCGGGAGCGCATCAAGCAATTTAAGATCCATAAATCTTAATATGGAAAATGCTTTAAACCCTTCGCACAGAGCGCTTTGGGGAATGATGGGCCAGTGACAGAGCAAAAAGTTTCGGAGCGCTACCGAAACAGTTGGACATAGTTCCAATTGTTGGAAAAGCGAAAGGGAGAACGCGGTTGTATACTGATGGTTTACCCCACCTCAAAGTCCAATTAAGTAGGATCGCCTGTGGAAGAAGCCATCGAGATCCGCGGTGCGCGGGTTCACAATCTAAAGAACGTTTCGCTGGCTATCCCGCATAACCAGTTGACGGTGATCACTGGTGTATCGGGCTCAGGGAAGTCGTCACTGGCGTTCGACACGATCTACGCCGAGGGGCAGCGACGCTACGTGGAATCGCTCTCAGCTTACGCGCGGCAGTTCCTGGAGCGGATGGAAAAGCCGGAAGTCGATGATATTGACGGGATCGCGCCGGCAATTGCGATCCGGCAGAAGAACACCAGCCGGAATCCGCGCTCGACGGTAGCGACGTCGACCGAATGCTACGACTTTTTGCGGCTGTTGTTCGCGCGCGTGGGGCGGACGTTTTGCCCGCAGTGCGGACGGCGTGTGGAGAAGGACACAGTGGATCAGGTGGCCGCGCAGATGCTTACGCAGCCGGAGGGCTCGCGCTGGTATGCGTTGTTTCCGGTGACGCATGTGGAGAAACCCGACACCCAGAAGCTGCGCGACCACCTTTTCGAGCTGCGGAAGAAGGGCTTCAACCGGCTGTTTCAGGAAGGCAAGACGTTCGAATTCTCGACACCGGAATCGCTGCTGGATATCGATTTCTCGAAGCCGGTTTACGTGCTGGCGGATCGGATCGCGATCGGGCCGGACCTGCACCAGCGGCTGGTGGACACGACGGAAACCAGCTACCGCGAGGCGGGCGAGATCATTTTTCAGAACGCGGCCACCGGCGAACGGCTGCGCTTCAGCGAGAAATTCGCGTGCAAACAGTGCGGCATCGAATTCACGGAGCCGGAACCCGCGCTCTTCAGCTTCAACAGCCCGACGGGCGCGTGCCCGCGCTGCCAGGGATTCGGCAACACCATCGACTACGACATGGATCTAGCGATTCCTGATAAGGGACTCACGCTGGACCAGGGCGCCGTGGAGCCGTGGACCAAGCCCAAAGGCCGCGAATGGATGACGAAGCTGAAGCGCGGCGCGGCATCGCTGAAAGGCCGCAAGGTGCGGATGAACGTGCCGTTCTGCGACCTGAGCGAGGAGGAGCGGAATTACGTCATCGAGGGCGGCCCGGGGTTTGCGGGCGTGCGCGGCTTCTTCGCCTATCTCGAAACCAAGAAATACAAACTGCACGTACGCGTGTTCCTGAGCCGGTATCGCGGCTACGCGCGGTGCCCGGATTGCGGTGGGGCCAGGCTGCGCAAGGAAGCGTTATATGTGCGGGTAGGCGAGAAGAATCTGGGCGAAGTGGTGAAGCTGAACATCGCCGAAGCGCAGACGTTTTTCGAAACGCTGGAACTGACGCCGGAAGAGAATGCGATCGCGGAAAAGATCCTGGTCGAAATCCGGCAGCGGCTGAAGTTCCTGAACGATGTGGGGTTGGACTACCTGACGCTCGACCGGCTGGCGGCGACACTTTCCGGCGGAGAGGCGCAGCGCATCCAGCTTGCGACCTGTTTGGGATCGCGGCTGGTGGGAGCGTGTTACGTGCTGGATGAGCCCTCGATCGGGCTGCACACGCGTGATACAGGGCGGTTGATCCACATCCTCGAAGAGCTGCGCGGGCTGGGGAACACCATTGTGGTGGTGGAGCACGATCCCGAAGTTATGCGCGCGGCGGATCATATTGTCGATCTGGGGCCGGGCGCGGGGGAATTGGGCGGAAAGCTGATCTATGAGGGATCGTACGCCAGCCTGATGAAGAACGGTAACGGGTCGCTCACGGGGCGCTACCTGCGCGGCGAGATGAAAGTGGCGTCGAAGCGTGAGCGGCGGCGCGTGGACCCGAAGCTCAGGCTGCGCATCTCAGGCGCACGGCTGCACAATCTCAAAAACATCGATGTCGAGATTCCGTTAGGGATGCTGGTGTGCGTGACGGGCGTTTCGGGCTCGGGTAAATCGACGCTGGTGCATGACGTGATTTTCCGGTCGCTCGAAGCGGCGCTGCGCAAAAGCGAAGGCCCGGCGGAGAGCCAGGTCGAGATCGCGGATGAGGAAGTGGAATCGTCGGCGAAGATGATGTGCCGGCGTGTGGACGGCGCGGAGAAGCTGAAGGAAGTGGTGCTGGTGGACCAATCGCCGATCGGGCGCACGCCGCGATCGAACCCGGTGACGTACATCAAGGCGTTCGATTTGATTCGCGCGCTGTTTGCGTCGACCAAAGACGCGGAGAAGCGCGGCTACACGGCGGGGCACTTTTCGTTCAATATTCCGGGCGGGCGCTGCGAGACGTGCCAGGGCGACGGCACGGTGACGGTCGAGATGCAGTTTCTGGCGGACGTCGAGCTGATTTGCGACGAATGCAAAGGCACGCGGTTCAAGAGCAGCATCCTCGACATTCGCTACCAGGGGCTGAACGTACACGAAGTGCTGCAATTGACCGTAGACGAGGCGATCCGGTTCTTCAACGCGGCGCCGCGGCTGGTGGCGAAACTGAAGGTGCTGTCGGATGTGGGGCTGGGATATTTGCGGCTGGGGCAATCGGCGACGACGCTTTCGGGCGGCGAAGCGCAGCGCGTGAAACTGGCGGCGCACCTGGCGCAGGCTTCGTGCGAGGGCACGCTCTACATCTTCGACGAGCCGACGACGGGGCTGCACTTCGATGACATCGCGAAACTGCTGGCGGCGTTTCAGCGGCTCATCGAGAACGGCGGGTCGCTGCTGGTGATCGAGCACAATCTGGACGTGATCCGCGCGGCGGACTGGGTGATCGATTTAGGTCCGGAAGGCGGCGAGCGCGGCGGGAAGATCGTGGCGACGGGAACGCCGGAGCAGATTGCGAAAGCGGAAGGGTCTTGGACGGGGAAGTATCTGTGAGGGGAAGACTACTCCATGGATGGAGCGTTTACCTCCAGATCCAGTGCAGTCAAGAGCGCGCGGTTCAATTCGTCCATTTTTGTCCCATGGACAGATCCCACGTAGTGCGTCAACAGCACCTTGGGCAAACTCAGAAGCTCGTCACAATGGATGCTTGAGTCGCGCTTGAGCCCTTCGTCAATGCCAATCCTGACCTGAGTACTCAAAGCGTCGTGTCTCGAGTAGACCGGCGCACAGACGACGGTGGAAAAGCGAGTATTTAGCAGCGCCTGGCGACTCACCACGACGAAAACGCGCTGGCGCTTTGGATCTTGGGAACCTGGCTTCTTGACGAGGTAAAGCTCGCCTCGTCTCACGGTAGCCCTTGGTAGTCAAGGGCGTCGAGAGCCTCCTGGTTCAAGCGGTCGGCATTCGCGTTGATGATCTCTATGTCCTTGGCTTCGCGCTGAGACTTCGTCAGATGTGCCAGATAGGCACGTGCTGCGCGCTCGATAAAGGCGGACCGGTTCGGGTCGGCTTGATCAATGGTTTTCAGAAGATCGGACGGAAGTGTGATAGAAGTCTTTACACGCACAAGATAATTATACCTCGCAATGCCAGACGGTTCTGATACTTGATCACTGATCGATCGTGGGTCAGACCTACTCCGGGCATTTGTGGGGCTGCCGAGACTGCTGCCTTGTGATCAGCTTGAACCTTCTCCCATCCCACCTGTAATACCGTGTCGCGCAATCGCATGTATCTTCGATGCATCCATCCAGGATAAGTAGAGAGCTGTCCCTGCGAAACTGTTCTCCCTTGTATTCGACCGGCGGAGAATCCTGGCCCACGTCGAACGGCCCTATATCGATTGGCCCGAACGGAAAGTCGCGATAGAATTTTCCGGTCACGGCATCCCACAGGTACAGGTAGTGGCATCCGGTGCCACAGGAACACGCACTGATCACGTAATGGCCCGCGAAGTTCACCGGGAGCTTCGCATACGCTGCGGGTTCAAGGCCGAAACAGCGCTGGTCCGTTCCCTCGTACTGGTCAGGATTGCCGAATCGCGGCGGTTTTACACTGCCGCGATAGACGCGCGTGACTCGATAGTCCTCGAAGCGCGGCAAGTTCGTTTGTTGGCCCGATGCCAGGAATGGCAACAGAAAGAGCACGCTAACTTGGGCAGACACTTGAAATCCAGCTCCTATCATTTGATAACTCACTAGTCATGGTTTCCCAATCCCCCCCACCCTCCCCTCCACCGCCCTCAGATACTCTCCCGGCGCGAGCAGGATCTGCGTGCCGCGGACACCGGCGGAGACGGAGATGACGTCGAAGAGCTCCGCGGTCTCGTCCACGTACACCGGGTAGTTGTGCTTGCAGGCGAGCGCGGTCACGCCGCCGCGGATGTACCCGGTGAGGGGCTGCACCTCTTTGAGTGACACCAGTTCGATTTTGCGGTCGCCGGTGAGGCGGGCGAGGGCTTTTTCGTCGAGCTGCGCATCGGCGGGGACGACGGCTAGACAAACTCCGTTGCGGTCACCGCGAGCGACCAGCGTTTTGAAGACCTGTTCGGGCGGAAGGCCGATTTTGGCGGCGACGGTGCGGGCGTCGAGGTCGTCGGGGTCGACAACGTAGTCGCGCAACTCGTAGTGGATGCCGAGATTGTCGAGCAGGCGGACGGCGTTGGTTTTCATGGAGATGGGTCGCTCGATCCAGTGTAACGGCCGGTGGGACGCCTGCCGGAGTCCGGCTTGACAACCCTCCCCCGCGGAGTCAACCATAGGCCATTGCAGCCGCTGGCCGGCTCACATCATCTAAGAGAACCTCAGGGCTAAATGTTTCGGGCCATTCGCGAGCAGGTGGACACCATCTTCCGGGAAGATCCGGCGGCCAAGAGCGTCGTCGAGATCCTGCTGTGCTACCCCGGCTTTCACGCCATCCTGCTACATCGCCTGGCGCATAAGCTCTACAAAGCGCGGTTTCCGCTGGTGCCGCGCGTCATCTCGCAAGTCTCGCGGTTTCTGACTGGAATTGAGATTCACCCGGGCGCCACGATCGGCCGGCGATTCTTCATCGATCACGGGGCAGGCGTGGTGATCGGGGAGACGACGGAGATCGGCGACGATTGCCTGCTCTACCAGGGCGTCACACTGGGCGGTACGGGAAACGAGAAAGGCAAACGGCACCCGACGCTGGGCAATCGCGTGGTGGTGGGGACAGGCGCCAAGGTGCTGGGCGGCATCCGGATTGGGGACGATGTCAAGATCGGAGCGGGCTCGGTGGTGGTGCATCCGGTGCCGGACGGCGCGACTGTGGTGGGCATTCCCGGCCGTGTGGTGCGCACGCGGCGCGAGGCCGGCGGCCTGCTCGAGCACGGCAACCTGCCGGATCCTGAAGGCCAGGAGATCGAAGAGCTGAAGCGGCGGGTGGAGGAGTTGGAGGCTCACCTGCAGCAACTCGCCGGGCGCCTGGAGCTTGAAGCCACACGCAAGCCGTGAAACTCGCGATCTGGCTCCTGTGCGCCGCGGCGTTCGTATCGGCGGAAGATTTCAGCTACTGGATTGAGCCTTGCTCGGCGCAGGTGGCGCAGGAATCGGCGTGCCGCGCGGGTGATCCCGAGCTGGCGCGATGGGCCCTCCACGCATGGAAGCAGGCCGCGCACTCGGCGCTCGAATTTCCCGCGGCTGCGAGCGAGGATCACGCGCGGATTCGAGTCTACTGGGCCACGCACCGGGACCGGTTGTACGGCGAAGCGCATCCCATTCCGGTGGATGGCAAGCAAGGCGCGGCGATTTACGTGAATCCGGACATCGCGCAGCTCGGCGAAGAGATTTATGCCGCGGCCGGACGTGATCCTCTGCTGCGCGAAGCTGTGGTTTATTTGACCTGCCTGCATGAAAGCGGGCACGCGCTGGGCCTTTCGCATACCGGCAAATTTGAAGACATCATGTACAGCTTCGGCTACGGCGGGGACATTCCCGAATACTTCGCCCGCTACCGGCGCGTCCTCCATGCGCGCGACGACATCCGCGCGCACTCGGGCCTTTCCGCGTACGATGCCAAACGGCTGCTCGATTTGTTCCGGGCTCCCGCCGGCGCTGCGCTACGATGAGGGTTGGCCCAACCCCTCCCTCGGCTGCGAAACAGTTTGGATTTCATGCCATCGCCGGTGCCTGACCGGCCCGGGCTGCTGATCCGGGATCCTTTTCACTATTCCGACGTCACGCTGATCATTCCGCCGGCGCTGGTTTCCTGCCTGCAGGCCTTTGACGGCAATCAGACCGACCTCGATCTCAAAACCATGCTGGTGCGCGCCACCGGCGACCTAGGCACGACGGAGCTGGTGACGCACCTCATCGACACGCTAAGCAAGAGCGGATTTCTCGAAAACGACACTTTCGCGGAGATGAAGGACGCACGGGAACGCGCGTTCGCAGCCTCACCGAAGCGTGAGCCGGTGCACGCGGGGGGCGCCTATCCGGACGAAATCGAGCCGCTGCGCGCGACGCTCAACCGTTACATGGAAGCGAACGAAGCGGCCAGTGCAGATGGCCTGCTGGGAATTGCCGCTCCGCATGTGAGCCCGGAAGGCGGCTGGCAATCCTATCGCGCGGCCTACGGCATGATGTCGCCGGCTTACCGCGAGCGCACGTTTGTCATTCTGGGAACTTCGCACTATGGGGAGCCCGAACGCTTCGGCCTAACGCGCAAGCCCTTCGTCACGCCGCTGGGCGAGACGCGCGTCGATGTCGCGCTGGTCGACTGGCTGGAAAAACAGGCGCCGGCGGCCGTCAAGATGGAAGATTACTGCCACGCCGTCGAGCACTCTATCGAGTTTCAGGTTCTATTCCTGCAGCATCTTTACGGACCCGACATTCGCATTCTGCCCATTCTGTGCGGACCGTATGCCCGCAGCATCTATCTGGGCGGCAAACCGGAGCAGGACGGAAATGTGCAGCGATTCCTGGGAGCTCTTGGCGGGTTGGCCGCGCGCGAGGGTTCGCGCCTGTTCTGGGTGCTCGGTATCGACATGGCGCACATCGGCCGGCGCTACGGCGATTCGTTCATTGCGCGTGCCGACGAGGGCCACATGCTCGCCGTGACCGAGCGCGACCGCGGGCGCATCGATCGCGTCAATGCGGGCGACGCCGAAGGCTTCTGGACGCTCGTGCAGGAGCAGCAGGACGACCTGAAATGGTGCGGCTCCTCGCCGCTCTACACCTTTTTGAGAGCGGTGCCGCAGTCCCGAGGCCGCCTGCTGCGCTACGAGCATTGGAACATCGACGAGCAGAGCGTGGTCAGCTTCGGCGGGATTGCGTTCCACGCGCCGTTGTTTCACGACTCTCGGGCGTAAAATACAGCCATCGCGTGCTTCCGTGTCTCGCCCAGCGCTTGCGGCCCGTGTCGTCTCCTCCTGAGATGTTGAGGCAGCGGCTCGCGAACGATTTGAGATCGTTCATGACACGTTCAGGCCGAGCATCTGCAGCAACGACGATATGAACGTGACTCGTGCGCACGTGTGCAGCCACTAACGCCCATCGTTGTTGACGATACCTATCCCGCAAAGCAGAAAGGACAACTCCGCGGCGAATGGCGTCGAGATTGTACGGCGCCTGATTCATTCTCTTCGATTCCGCCCAGACGCGGCGCGCATCGGCGTCCATCATCCGACTACCTGGCAGGTTGTGCTTCCGATCAACCGACCCCGAGCTATGCCCGTGCAAATGACGCCCCTAGCACGAGAACGTAATCAGATACGTCATCCGTTACCGCTCCTTCCAGTCGCGGCTCAGAAATACAGTGCCACTTTCCCAGAGCGCTCTCACCGCAAACTGAGCCGCGACCTGAGGGAGCGGAGCTCTTTCGCCCCTTTCCCTTTCCACCCTGTAGAATGTTGTCCATGAAATTCGCTGCATTCCTGCTGCTTCTTCTGTCCGCCGCTTTCGCCCAAGCTCCTTACGATCTTCTTCTCAAGGGCGGCCACGTTATCGACGCCAAGAATCACATCAACGAAGTCCGCGACGTGGCGATCCGCGACGGCCGCATCGCCGAGGTCGCGGCCAACATCGATCCCTCGAAGGCCGGGAAGGTCGTCAATGTCTCCGGCCTCTACGTCACTCCCGGCCTCGTCGACATCCACGTGCACGTCTATGCGGGCACGGGCCGGCGCAACGCGTACGACGGCGATAACAGCCAGTATCCCGATGGCTTCACTTTCCGCGTCGGCGTCACTACGGTCGCCGACGCCGGCAGCTCCGGCTGGCGCAACTTCGACGATTTTAAGGATCGCGTGATCGATCGCTCCCATACACGCGTTCTTGCGTTCCTAAACATCGTCGGCAACGGCATGGGCGGTGGCAGCGTCGAACAGAATCTCGAGGACATGGACGCGAAATCGACCGCCGACCAGGCCAAGCGTTTTCCGGGCGTCATCATCGGCGTAAAAACTGCGCATTACATGGGGCCGGAGTGGACGCCCGTCGAGCGCGCGGTGCAAGCCGGCACCATGGCGGACATCCCGGTGATGGTGGATTTTGGCGACTTCCGTCCCGAGCGTCCTTATCAGGAACTTGTCACGCAGAAGCTTCGTCCCGGCGACATCTCCACCCACATGTATCTCGGAGCCGTGCCCATGATCGACGACAACGGCAAGGTATTGCCGTATCTGTTTGAAGCCCGCAAGCGCGGTGTGATCTTCGACGTCGGCCACGGCGGCGGCAGTTTCCTCTTCCGCCAGGCGGTGCCTGCCATCCGCCAGGGCTGGATTCCCGATTCGATCTCGACCGACCTGCACAACACCAGCATGAACGCCGGCATGAAGGACATGCTGAATGTCATGTCGAAATTCGTGGATATGGGCATGCCGCTCGATGATGTCGTGGCCCGCTCCACCTGGAATCCCGCGCGCGAGATCAAGCGCGAGGATTTGGGCAATCTCTCGGTCGGCGCCCCTGCCGATGTCGCGGTCCTGCGTGTCGAACGCGGCGATTTCGGCTTCGTGGATGTCAACGGCGCGCGCATGCGCGGCCAGCAGAAACTCGCGTGTGAGCTGACCCTTCGCGACGGTAAGGTCGTTTACGATACCAACGGCATCACTCGCGAGGATTGGGACAAGTTAGGCGCGCACTACAACGCGCAGGGCGACCCCAAGTGGGACGCCACCATCGGCCACGCCGTCCGCGCCCGAAAGTAGTGGCCAGGCATGCCTGGCCGTGGGCTAGTTACGGTTAGATTCTTGGCAGGATTTGCATGCCATGGTAACTATACACATGGCCGCCAAACCGATCCGCGTTGGGATACTGGGAGATTTTCACCCGGACTATCACTCGCATCTTGCGACGAATGAGTCGCTCCAGCACGCCGCGCGCGCGCTCGGCCGCGAAGTTCACTCCGAATGGGTTCCTACGCCTTCTTTGGCCGATGCCGGCGCCGGCAAGTCGCTGGCCCGCTTCGATGCTCTCTGGATCTCTCCCGGCAGTCCCTACAACAGCATGGCCGGGATGCTCGCCGGCATCGAGCGCACCCGTCTCGGCCATTGGCCCGTCATCGCCACTTGAGGCGGATTCCAACATACTCTGTTAGAGTATGCCCGCGATGTTTTAGGAATTGCCGACGCCGATTCGGCCGAGCACCAGTCGGACTCTCAGAATTTCGTTATTCACCCGGTGTTATGCGCGGCCCCCAACCGGCTTCCGAGCGGCCCGAAGCTTTCGGGCGCCTGTCATCTCCGCATGCAGCCGGGCTCGCGACTCGCTGGGATCTATCAAAGCCTGGAAGCGAGCGAAGAATATTTCTGTAACTACGAAGTGAACCGGAAATATTTGCCTGACTTCGCGCGCGCCGGACTCCAACTTACCGCCTTCGACGATAACGGCGAGTTGCGCGCTATCGAGCTCCCTGGCGACCGGTTCTTCATTGCTACTCTATTCCAGCCGCAACTCTCTTCAGCCGAAGACCGCCCCCATCCGCTGATCGTGGCCTACCTGGCGGCGTGCCTCCGGGCTTGAGTGCCTGTCAGCCCAGCACTGTCTAATGCCGGATCGCAGCAGATCGGGAAGCACTCGATTGCCAATGTCCGGCATGTGAACCCCAGCTGAAGTTCGGGAGGGCGGCCGGAACCGGCTCCGGCAGATGTCATAACAAAGGAGGGGGGGCGGGCGCTCCAACCCAATGGCGGTTCAGATTTGGGCACGTTCATCGGGATTTCGAGTTGTGATGCAGCGTACGGTCGGGCGTGAGGCGTGGATTGCCCTGCGCTAAACAGACGACGAATTTTCGATGATTGCGGTTTCACACAGCCGGACGGAACCTGCAAAAGCCCGGTTATACTGTGCCGCATGAAAGCTGCGCGCTTGCATCAGCACGGATCACCCGATGTTCTCGTTTACGAAGATATTCCCGAGCCGAAAATTAGAGCCAATGAGATTCTCGTCCGTGTGCGGGCGTGTGCGCTGAATCATCTCGACCTGTGGGTGCGGGCGGGAATCCCTGGAATGAACTTCCGGATGCCGCACGTTTTGGGCAGCGACATCGCGGGCGAGGTGTCGGAAGCGGGCGAGTTGTGCGAGCGCGTAAAACCAGGATGGCGAGTGCTGCTCTCGCCGGGTGTGAGCTGCCGGCAATGCGAGATGTGCATGACGGGCCGCGACAACATGTGCCGCGGATATAACGTCTTCGGGTACGGCATAGACGGAGGGAACACGGAACTGGTGGCGGTGCCGGAATGGGCGGCGATTCCGATTCCCGACGATTTGAGCTTCGAAGAAGCGGCGGCGGTGCCGCTGGTATTCCTGACAGCGTGGCACATGCTGGTCACGCGCGCAGCGCTGCAGATGGGCGAGGATGTGCTGGTGCTGGCGGCGGCGAGCGGTGTGGGGTCGGCGGCGATCCAGATTGCCAAATTGTTTCACTGCCGGGTGATCGCGACGGCGGGCGGGGAAACGAAGCTTGCCAAGGCCAAAGAGCTGGGCGCGGATCATGTGATCGATCATTACCGGCAGGACATTGCGGCGGAAGTGAAGAAGCTTACAGGGCGGCGAGGCGTGGATGTGGTCGTCGAGCATGTCGGAGCGGCGACGTGGCCGAAAAGTCTCGAATCGCTGGCGCCGTCAGGACGCGTCGTGACCTGCGGGAACACGACGGGATGGGACGTGAAAGTCGATCTGCGGTACTTGTTCAGCAAACAGTGGTCGTTGCTGGGGTCGTTCATGGGCACGCTGGGGGAGCTGCACACGGTGCTGAAGTTCGTGTTTCGCAAGGAGCTGAAGCCGGTGATCGACCGGGTGTATCCGCTGAGCGAGATTCGTGCGGCGCACGAGCGGTTGGAGAAAAAGGAGCAGTTTGGGAAAGTGGTGGTAAATGTGTGAGGCCGAGCAGGCCGGGCGTGCCCGGCCCCTACCTTTCGAGCAGCTCCTTCAATCTTGCGTATCCGGTGCGGCTTACCGGGATCTGCGAGCCATCGGCCAGCAGCACAACGCGGGTGTCCTTCGTGTAGGGCTCGATTTTGGAGATGCGCTCGATGTTCACGATGAAGGAGCGATGCACGCGGACGAAGAGGGCGGGGTCGAGTGCCGATTCCAGACTCGAAATGGTCTGCTGTTTCAGGTAGCTTTTCTTTTCGCTGTGCAACGAAACGTAATCGTCTTGCGCTTCGGCGTAATCGAGTTTGCTGACGGGAATGATCTGGACGCGCGCTCCGTCGCGCACCACGATACGGTCGACGTACTGCTCGGGCGGCCGCGCGGCGGTCCTGAGCTCTGTGGCGGCCGGAGCGGGCTGATGTTCGCCAAGACGCCGGCGCACACGCTGCAGCGTGGCTTGCAAGCGGTCGGGACCGAAGGGTTTCAGTAGATAGTCGACAGCCGCGGCGTCAAAAGCTTTCATGGCGTACTGGTCGAAAGCGGTCACGAACACTACGGCGACGTCGCGATCCACCAGTTCCAGGACCTCGAAGCCATCCAGTTTGGGCATCTGGACGTCCAGAAAAATCAGGTCGGGTTTGTGCTCGGCGACAGCTTTCACGGCAGCGAAGCCATTGGCGCATTCGGCGACGATTTCAACATCGGAATCGCGCTTCAGGTATTCGCGAAGGATCTGCCGGGCGAGGTCTTCGTCGTCCACTATAACGGCGCGTATCTTGGATGGTGCATAGGCGGCGGGCGCCGGCTCGTGGTCGCGGGTCAGCTCCTTGAGATCGACCATGACATCGCGCGCGGATTGGTAGCGGCGCTCACGATCCTTTTCCAGGCACTTGCGCACGATGCGGTCCAGCTCGGCAGGCAGCTCGTAATTGAAACGCGCCATGGCTTCAGGCTGCGCCTCGAGAATGCGGGCGATAGTCTCGGAGGGAGATTTGGCGCCAAATGGAACGCGGCCCGTCGCCATTTGGTACAGAACGATACCGAGGCTGAAGATATCGCTGCGATGGTCGATGTCGCGGCCGAGAGCTTGCTCGGGACTCATGTAATCCACCGTACCCAGCAGCATGCCGGCGGCCGACACGGCGCGCGTTTCCATGAAGGAAGAGGAAGGCACGCGCTCGATCACCTTAGCCAGGCCGAAGTCCAGGACTTTCACCAGACCGCGCGGCGTGATCATGATGTTGGCCGGCTTGATGTCGCGATGCACGATGCCCTTGCTGTGGGCGGCGTCGAGGGCGTCGGCAACTTGTGCCCCGATGTCGGAGATCTCACGGGCGGCGAGCGGCTTGCCGCCGATGCGCTTATCGAGCGGCGCACCCTCGATGAATTCCATGGCCAGGAAATGGATGCCGCGATCTTCGCCGATTTCGTAAATGTGCGCCACGTTGGGATGATTCAACGCCGAAGCCGTTTTGGCCTCGCGCTCGAAACGTTCCATGCGGGTGCGATCCTGCGCCATGGCGGGTGGAAGCACCTTCAAGGCAACGCTCCGATCGAGCCGGGTATCGACGGCAAGATAAACTTCGCCCATGCCGCCTTCGCCCAGGCGGGTCACAACGCGATAAGGCCCGACGTTATCGCCGTTATGCAGAGCCGGATCCATCGCCATCCCGATCTTATCGCGGCCTCGTGCCGCAGGGCAGGGAAAGCACAACACGGTAGCGCGTGCCTTCCACCTCGACATCCATGCGGGCATCGCTTCCATAACGCGCCGCCATGCGGTTGCGTACGTTGACTAAGCCGATACCGCTCTTGCGGGCGGACGGAGCTTCGGGATCAAATTCGTTCTCGATAACGAATCGCAGCCGCTCCGCGGAACGGCGGCCGCGCATGGAGATCTCGCCGCCGTCGACAAGCGTCGCAATGCCGTGTTTGATGGCGTTTTCGACCAATGGCTGCACCAGAAGCGGTGGAACTTCGCAATCCCCGCAGCTCTCATCGATATCCTGCACCACACGCAGGCGATCGCCGAAACGGACCTGCTCGACTTCGAGATAATTGCGGGCCAGAGCCAGCTCCTCGCTGAAGGGGATGGTGACGCGCTCGCCCAGCCGCAGGGAGCTGCGTAGAAAATCCGATAGCCGGATGCACATGTCGCGGGCGCGCCCGGCATCCACCGCGGTCAATGCGCTGATCGAGTGCAGGCTGTTGAAGAGAAAGTGCGGGTTGATCTGGGCTTTTAGGGCTTTCAGTTCGGATTCGCGGGCCAGGATCTCTGCCTCGCGCGACGACTGCACCGCGAAGAGGGCATAGTGCAACGCGATGGACAGCAGATAGACGAGAACGATCATGCCTCCCAGGACAGGGAGCGCATTGCGAAAACGAAGATCCAGATCGGGAAAGGAAGGGGACGTCAGCCCGCGAGCCGTCATGCGCGCCGCGAACAGGAGAATGCCGCTCAATACGACCGACGCCAACACATGATTGCCGAGGAGCTTCCATGCCGGCGTGGAGCGCAGCGGCAGGTAGCGGCAGGAATACCACGGCGAAAGGCAAACCAGCGCCAGTAGGACAACAACCGGGGCGGTGATGGAGGCGCCTTCCATCCAGTTGATGGGCGCGGAGAGGATCAGAACGAACCCTAGCATCGCGCCGGAAGGGATCCAGGCGAGCAGGTAGAGCAGAAAATTGGTCCGGCTCTGCAGGACAGGATGCATGGCGAAGCGCGGCGCTAGTTCTGGACGGAGACGCCGCCGAACACAGCGTAGCCCTTGATGACCAGACGCGGCGCGGTGGCCCGATCGGATTCGCGCGGCGGAATGGTCTTATCTTCGTAACCGCCGAAGATGCCGATGCCGCGAACCACGACGATCCAGTTCTCGGGCACACGCAGTTCGATGCCGCCGAAAGTGGCATTGGCATCGATCAGCACTTCCTTCCCGGCCGGGATAACGGCGCGGCGCAAATCGATTTCAATGCCGCCGAAAACGGCAATCATCTCGCCACCTTGAAAGTCCTGCGTATCCACTCTGCGCTTGACGCCTCCGAAGGTGGCCCACTCGTGAAGCGTGCTGTCGGTCGAGGTGCCGCGGCAGTTGCCGGCGATGGGACCCGACGGACCGCCGCGCGGCTGGCGGTCGAGGGCATTGACCAGGGTCATGATGCCGAAGGCTACGAGCCCCAGCGGCCAGATCACGTTCCAGCGCATGTGCCACAGCCCGAGATTATCGAGCAGAAAGGCGCTGCCGATCACCACCCACATGGCGGCCCAGACTTGGCTGCCGATGCCCCGGCTGTCCGTCAGTTTCGCCACGCCCAAGGCAATGAACGCCACCGGCCAGAACCGCCAGATGTCGCTGAAGTGGAACAGGCCGATGTTATCGAGGAACAGCAGGACGCCTACCGCGATGAGGATTACCGCGAAAGCGATGCCGTGGGTGCCCGGACCCCGCCGCCCCGGGCGGATACTCTCTCCCCCCGCATCCCGGGCCGATTGGCCGATATCGCGATACTCGACCCAACGGCCTTCACGGTCGTAATAGCCCCGGCTGTAGTCGGGCTTGGGCCGGCCTTCTTTATCGCGGTCGTCAGGCATAACGCACCCCGTTTTCCTGGATCACGCCTGGCTTCGTCTCCGCCAGCGGATCAGTTCCGCTGCGCCCAGAGCAATCAGGCTCAGCGGCCAGAGATTCCAAATATGATGGATCCACAGAATACCCAGATTATCCAGCAGAAGCAGGACGCCTGCAGAAATGAGTAATAAAGCCAGTGCCGTGATACCTACGCCGGAAACGCAAGATCTGGGATGTTCGAACGTCGTCATTAGCCTCGCTCCAGTTTGGATGTTAGCCCTCTGGAATGAAGAACTCCCGCGCGATTCGGCGAACCGCAGCGGGTTACCGGCGAATGACGGAGGCGCCCGGCGGGATCGAACCGAGCCACAACCGGAGGGAGTGGAAACTTCGGTTACAGTTTCAGCAGTTCCCGCAAGCGCTTCGTCTGGACGCGGCTGACGGGGATTTCGGTGCCTTTTTTGTCGTCCATGCGGAGCTGGAAGCTGGACTTGAACCACGGCACCACTTCGCGAATGCGGTTGATGTTCACCAGGAACGAACGGTGCACGCGCCAAAAGGTGTCGCGATCGAGGTTGGCCTGCAAATCCTCGAGAGTCCTGTAGTTCGACTGCCCCTCCACGTGAGCCGCCACGATGGTGATGAGCCCGCTGTCGATGGTGGCGTAGATCATTTCCTGGGCATCCACGATAAAGTTGCGATTCTGCGCGCGTACGAGCAGCTTGGTGCGCTGCGGCGTGAGGCGCAGTGCGGGCTCGGCTTCGGCTTTTTGCTCGCGATCCTGAACCAGGCGCTTGGCCCGTTCGATGGTTTCCGCCAGCCGGCCCTTGTCGACCGGTTTCAGCAGGTAATCCAGCGCTTCCACGCGAAACGCTTCGATAGCGTATTGATCGTAAGCCGTGACAAAAATAAAGTGCGGCAGATCGATGCCACGCTCGCGCAGCTGCCGCACAACGCCCATACCGTCGAGCCCGGGCATCTGGACGTCGAGAAACACTAAATCCGGCTCGAGCTTATGGATCAGGTCGACGGCTTCCAGTCCGTTTCGTCCGGTAGCCGCAATCTCGATTTCCGGGAAATCTTTAAGTAAATAAGCGAGTTCTTCGCAAGCCAGCGACTCATCGTCCACGATCAGCGTCGTGAGCGTGGCAGTCGCGCGATCTCGCATGAAATTGGTATTATATCAAATCATCTTTTTTCCCCTGGGAGAGTAAAGCCGTGTCCGTGCAGGAGAATGTTCGTATTGCGCCCGCCGATGGGAAACTCGGCGTCTTGATTCCCGGCATGGGCGCCGTTACGACCACCTTCATCGCCGGCGTGGAAGCCGTACGGCGCGGTATTGCCAAACCCATCGGCTCCATCACGCAGCTGGCGACCGTTCGTTTGGGCAAGCGGACTGAAGGCCGCAGCCCCCTGATCAAGGATTTCGTTCCGCTGGCGCCCATCGAGAATCTCGACTTCGCCACCTGGGACATTTTCGAAGAGAACGGCTATGAAGCGGCCAAGCTGGCGGGAGTGCTGGAGCCGGCGCTGCTCGACCAGGTGCGCGCTCCCCTGGAAAAGATACGGCCCATGCCGGCGGTGTTCGACCACGAATACGTGAAGCGCATTCACGGTCCGAACCTTAAGCCCAAGGGCTCCAAGATGGACCACGCGGAAATGCTGATGGACGACATCCGCAGGTTCCGCGAGTCCAGCGGCGCGTCCCGGCTGGTGATGATCTGGTGCGGCTCGACGGAGGTTTTTCACAAACCGTCGGAGGTGCACGCTTCCCTGAAGAATTTCGAATGCGGGCTGAAGAACAGTCACGACGAGATCTCGCCCAGCCAGATCTACGCCTACGCCGCGTTGCAATCAGGAGTGCCCTATGCAAACGGGGCGCCTCACCTGACGACCGACACGCCGGCTATGCTGGAACTGGCTCGCGAGCGTAATCTTCCCATCTGCGGAAAAGATTTCAAAACCGGCCAGACCTTCATGAAGACGCTGATCGCGCCCGGGCTGAAATCGCGCATGCTGGGCGTTTCCGGCTGGTTTTCCACCAACATTCTCGGCAATCGCGACGGCGAGGTTCTGGACGATCCCGGCTCGTTCAAGTCGAAGGAAGAAACCAAGCTCTCGGCGCTTGAGCAAATTCTGCAAGCCGAGTTGTATCCCGATCTTTACAAGAACCTGTATCACAAGGTGAGGATCAATTACTATCCGCCGCGCGGCGACGCCAAAGAGGGTTGGGACAATATCGACATCTTCGGGTGGCTGGGCTATCCGATGCAGATCAAGATTGATTTTCTGTGCCGCGATTCGATTCTGGCGGCCCCGCTGGTGCTCGACCTGGTGCTGTTTCTGGATCTCGCCCAGCGCGCGGGTATGCGCGGCGTTCAGGAATGGCTGTCGTTCTATTTTAAAGCGCCCATGACGGCGCCGGGATTGTATTCCGAGCATGACATTTTTATTCAGTTGATGAAACTGAAAAACACTCTCCGCTGGATGCGCGGCGAATCGCTCATCACGCACCTCGGCCTGGAGTATTACGATTAGCATCTTCACGCCCGCTTCATGAAAGTTCTCGTCATCGGGGGTACCCTGTTCATCGGCCGCCGGCTTGTAGCCGAGCTTTTGAAGGCCGGCCATTCCGTCTCTATTCTGCATCGCCGCGCGAAGCACAAATATTCAAAACGCGTCGAGAACCTGGTAGCGGATCGCAACGATGGCGCCGCCCTGCGTAAAGCAATCGGCGACCGCCGCTTCGACGTGGTCTACGATAACGTCTACGATTGGGAGCGCGGCACCACGTCCGCCCACGTCGAAGCCACTGCCAATTCTTTCAGCCATCTCAAGCGCTACATTTTTCTTTCGAGCGTGGCCGCTTATGGCGATGGACTCAACCACTACGAGAGCGATCCCCTGGCGCCCGACAATCACTCTGACGCTTATGTCCGCAACAAGGCTATGAGCGAGCGCGCCCTGCTGCGCATGAACCGGCGCAACGGGTTTCCGGTGGTGACATTCCGGCCGCCGTTCGTTTACGGCCCCGAAAATCCTTTCTACCGCGAAGCCTTCTTTTGGGACCGCATGCGATCCGGCCGCCCCATCCTCATTCCCGGTGACGGCACGCGCCTCATGCAGTTCATTCACGTGAAGGATCTGGTTCAGGCCATGATCCGGGCCATGGACGTGGATGAAGCCCGCGGCGAGGCGTTCAACGCAGCCAATCCGAAAGCCCTCACGCAGGTGGAAGCCATCCGCGAAATGGCGCGCGCCGCCGGCAAGAAACCCGAGCTGGTTCGCGTGCCCCGCGAGCGCATCGCGGCCCACGGCGGAAATCCCATGGGCGAGCCCATGTACTTTGGCGAATACCTCGATGTTGCCCCCATCACGGAGAACGTCAGTAAGCTGCAGCGCGTGCTGGGCGTGCGGCCGATTGCGTTCGAAACCGGCCTCAAGGAGACCTACCGCTGGTATCTGCGCCAGCCGCGGCGCAAGTGCGATTTCACGTTTGAGGATCGCTTAATTGCGTCAGCGGGAGTACGCAGAGCGGTGTAGGCTGCGGGCTATTTCATCTTCTCCTGGATCGTCCGTAACTCTTTCTTGCATTGCGCCGCCTCTGGAAACATCTGGCACGCCGCCTGCACGTGTTTGAGCGCTGCCGGAAACCGTCCCAGATGTTCCTGGGCTATCCCCAGCTCAAGTTGCGCCATGTAGTCGTCAGGGACGGCGGTGACAACTTGGTCGAGGGTCGCCTGCGCTTTCGTGTATTCGTGAGCTTCCAGGTAGCAATCGCCCAGGTCGCGGCGGGCAAGCAGGTTGTGCGGGTTCTGCGCCAGGATTACGCGGAATGTGGCGATGGCTTTTTCCATACGCCGGTCGTAAAGCTCGGTCAAAGCACGCTCATACAAGTGATATTCGGGCAGCCGGTCCTTGGGGTCAGCCTCGGCGTCTAGTTCGTTCGTTCTCGGCCCAGAAGAAATGTAGCCCAATGATTGGAGCAGCGCCCGGGTTCCGGGCGTGACCTCCGGGCGCCGTTCAGTGGCCGGCCACCGCGCCAGAATTTTTTCCAATTGCGAGCGAAGCCGCGTTGCCTCGGCCGGGTCTTTTGTCGACAGATTCCGCTGCTCTCCCGGGTCGCTGCTCAGGTCATACAACTCCGGCTTCGGCGCGGCGATGTATTTGTACTGCGCAGAGCGAAGCGCGCGCAGCGGCGCCCAGCCGAACGCATCGTGCGTGTAATCGCTCTCGCTGAAAACTCCGCGATCCTCACCTTCGCTCGGGTTCTTCAGCAGGCTTTGCCCTTCGAATGATGCGGGCGCGGGCACATGCAGAAAATCAAGGATGGTTGGCGCGACGTCGACCAGCCCTGCAGCTTCGTCCACACGCGCCGGATAGCTTGGACCGCCCGCAGGCCAGTGGACGATCAGCGGGACCCGCAGCGTGCTTTGGTAAATGAAATAGCCGTGGCTCTTCTCGCCGTGCTCTCCCAGGCTCTCCCCGTGGTCTGAGAGCAGCACGATAAGCGAACGGTCCCACCATCCTGAGGCTGCGAGGCCCTGGCGAAAAAGCCCGAGTATCTTGTCTACATGTTCGACCTGAGCGTCATAGCGCGATATGCCGCGCTCGCGTGCGGCGCTCGCGGGCACGCTGTACGGCTCGTGCACATCGAACAGATGAACGAACGCAAAAACCGGCTGTCCGTGATGCGAAGCCAGCCACTGCAGCGCCGACCGTACGACCAGCGCGCCATCGCGCTGCTCCCGCACAGAGTAGGGATTCTGTTCTCCGCCGGCAAAAATCATCGAGCCGGAGATCCGCGAACCAGCCGCGAAATTGAACGGGCTGTCGTAATCGTCAAATCCCTGGTCCACCCCAAACTGGCGCTCCAGAAAAAGACTGCCGATGAACGCGCCGGTTTTGTACCCATGAGACCGGAGCACCGAGGCCAGCGTGACCGCCCCCGCGGGAACGCGAACGGCATTCTCCTTCACTCCGTTCTGAAATGGGTAGGTCGATGTGAATAGAGACCAGTGCGACGGTAGCGTCAACGGAATCTGGCAGGCGGATTGCGTGAAGAGTGTTCCGCCCTGCGCGTACGCGTCGATCTCCGGTGTGCGAATGCTTTTATAGCCGTAACTGCTCAGATGATCGGCGCGCAGTGTATCGATAGAGATCAAAATGACCGGGGTCTGCGCCGGCATTGCGGATATCAGGCACAAGCCGGCGCCAGCCCACCATAAGCGCTTGATCAATAATGCTCTGACGTCGGCAGTCCTCGGCAGAGTTACCCGCCGGACACCTTCCACTGCGCGACAATAGACCGGTGAGCATCACCACGGCGCAGGAGCAGCAGTTCTACGATGCTGCATATGCCGTTCACCGGCACGTTCCCGACCACGCCTTGCGGACCAATCGGGAATCGATGCTTCGCGATCTTACCGAGCCTTCGGGTGCATATTACGAGCGCCGCAAGTTGTACGGAGCTGTGCTGGCCGAGTTACTTTCGCAGCCGCTCGCCGGCTGCCGTGTGCTGGATTACGGCTGCGGAGTCGGCGAGTGGGGTGTGCTTATGGCCACCGAAGGAGCGCACGCGACGTTATTGGATCTTTCCCCGGTCGCAATCGAAATCGGGCTCCGCCGGGCAGCGGCGAACGGCGTCGCCGCCCGGGTGCGCGGCTCCGCGCGGGATGCTTCGGATCTCAGTTGCTTCGGCGACGGTGAGTTCGATCTTATTTACGCCAGTGCCGCCCTCCATCACACCCTGAAATACCCGCATGCCCTCGACGAGCTGTTGCGCGTCCTTCGCCCGGGCGGCCGGCTCATCCTCGCCGAAACGTACGGCAACAACGCCGTCTTGAATGCCATGCGCCGCCTCCGCTGGCGCCTCAGCCGCCAGCCCGACGACGCCGGCGAAGACATCATCCTCGGTGACCGCGAACTGTCGATCCTGCGCAGTCACTTCTCCCACGTTGACGCTACCCCGATGAATCTATTGGCCATGGCCAAGCGCGCCTTTCGCGGGCGGTTCGAGTCTCGCGCCGTCCGTGCCGCCATGGGCGTGCTCGAGGCCGCCGACCGCTGCGTCCTTCAGATTTTCCCTTTCCTCGGGCGCTATTGCGGTGAAGTGCTGATCATCGCGGTAAAGTAAGATCAGCGCCCGGCCACACTGTGCGCAAATCGCCCACTTGACGGTGGTTTTTCACGGCAATAGAATTGATAAAGCTAGACTTAAAACTCGCTCGCGGAAGGCGGTGCGCGATGAAACCGGCTCGGCTTGGAATATTTACCCTTCCTGTTATCCTACTTTTAGCGGTCTATCTCGGTTACGCCCAGGACCAGAAGAAGAACACCGACTCCCAGGGGCGCGAGACCGTTGCCAGGCCCATGACCGAGAAGCAGCGGAAGAAACAGGAAGCCAAACTCCGCAAAGAGCTGGAAACTCCGTACAAAAAATGGCTGAATGAAGACGTTGTCTACATCATCACCGATGAAGAGCGCCAGGCATTCAAGCGCCTGAACACCGACGAAGAGCGCGAGCAGTTTATCGAGCAGTTCTGGCTTCGCCGCGATCCCACTCCCGATACCGAAGAGAACGAGTTCAAGGAAGAGCACTACCGGCGCATTGCGTACGCCAACGAGCACTACGCATCCGGGATTCCGGGTTGGAAGACCGACCGCGGCCGCATCTACATCACCTACGGCCCGCCGGATGAAGTCGATTCTCACCCCTCCGGCGGCAGCTACCAGCGGCCGATCGAGGAAGGCGGCGGCGAAACGTCCACCTACCCGTTCGAAGATTGGCGCTACCGTTACATCGAAGGCATCGGCAACGACGTCAATATCGAATTCGTCGACCCGACCATGACCGGCGAATACCGGATGACCATGGATCCCACTGAAAAGGACGCACTGTTGTACGTTCCCGGCGCCGGCCTGACCATGTATGAGCAGATGGGTTTGACTAACAAAACCGCTCGCTTCCAGAGGACCGACGGGACGCACCTGGGCGTGGGCAACATGCCGCTGCCCGCCAGCATGGATGAGTTCGAGCGCCTGGAGCGGTTCGCGAAATTGCAGAAGCCGCCGGCGGTCAAGTTCAAGGATCTCGAGGCCGCCGTCAGCTCTCGCGTCACGTTCAATATTCTGCCTCTCAAAGTGCAGGCCGACTTTATCAAGGTCACCAACAGCACCGTCCTTACCAACATCACCATTCAGTTCGAGAACAAGGACCTCCAGTTCCAGTTGAAGGACACCGTGCAGAAGGCCGCCGTGAACGTTTATGCCCGTGTGACCACCATGTCGCGCCGCCCGGTGACCTGGTTCGAGGAGACGGTGTCGCGGGATTGCCCGCCGGCTATGCTGCCCGAACTGTTGAAAAAGCAGTCCATCTACCAGAAGCAGCTTCCGCTGGCTCCGGGCACCTACCGCTTGAATGTCGTCGCCAAAGACGTCATCGGCGGCAACATGAACAACTACGAAATGGCCCTTACCGTGCCGCACTACGATGACGAGCGCCTGGCCTCCAGCAGCCTGATTCTGGCTGATCAGATTGAGAAGGTGCCGGTCAAGAGCATTGGCACCGGGCCCTTCGTCGTCGGCAATTCCAAGGTGCGTCCCCGGTTGAACGACACCTTCCGGCAGGATGAGAAACTGGGCATTTACGTTCAGTTTTACAATTTTGGCCCGGACGAAAAAACCCAAAAGCCGAACGGCACCATCGAATACGAAGTGGTGAAAAACGGCAGCAATGAGAAGATTTTCAACTTCACCGAAGAGGTGGCGAAGGTCCCCGATGCCTCCGCCCAGCAGGTGACGATTGAAAAGCTATTGCCCCTGCAGGCGCTGAAACCGGGGCAGTATACTTTGAAGATGAGGGTTACGGATAAGAACCGTAATCAGACGTTAACACCCAGCGCTACTTTTACGGTAACCTAGGAGCGTTCGCAGGCTGTTGCCTGCCAACAGCGGATGGCGGATTTCCGGATGATGCGGCCGGTTGGCGCAAGGAGCAACTCTTCCAGAAGAGTCCCGATTCTGGCGGCGATGGTGTGTCTTGCCGTGCCCGCATTCGCTGTCTCCCCCGTGAAACTGTCGGGCGCGCTCACCGGGTTAGTGCATGACGGAGCGGGTGTTCCGCAAATGGGCGCGAACGTTCTGCTGTTCACCCACGAGGACCGCCTGCTGGCCCGCGCGCTCACCGACGACAAAGGCGCTTTTATCTTTGCCAACCTTGCGCCGAACATCTATTCGGTGCGTATCAGCTTGCGCAGCTTCATGCCCGTTTTCCGCGACAACATCATCGTGGAGCCGGGTATTCGCAGCGTTTTGAATGTTAGCCTCACTACTCTTTTTAGCAGCATCCAGTTAATCAAGCCGCCCGCAGCTGACGCTGCCATCATGACCGACGACTGGAAGTGGGTGCTGCGAACCGCCGGTGCCACCCGGCCGGTTTTGCGTCTGCTCCCGGGAATCAATCAAGATCCTGCACCGCCCGCGCGCCACACCACCGTCTTCTCGGAAACGAACGGCATGGTGCTGCTGTCCGGCGGCGATGCCGGTCAGGTTTCCGGCTTCGGTAATGAAGCCGATTTGGGAACAGCGTTCGCTGTGGCGACCTCACTGTATGGCCGTAATCGGGTCGCGGTCAGCGGCAATTTGGGATACCTGGCGCAGTCCGGTATGACCACTGCCGGCTTCGGCACCAGCTATAAGCGCGATTTCGGTCTGGCCAGCCCGGTCTTCTCCGTCACCATGCGTCAAATGATGCTTCCCCGCGCAGGAGAAAGCCCGTTCGCGAACTCCCCGGGCAATGATGCTTCGCCCTTGCGCATCATGTCCGCCAGTATCGCCGACGAGACCCGTGTTTCCGACGCTTTGCGCATCCAGTACGGCATTACCCTCGACATGGTGTCTTTCCTCGACCGCTTGCATTACATTAGCCCGTATATGCGGGCCGACTATAAGCTGTCGGATGCCGACAACATCGATTTCTCGTACACCTCCGGCAATGCCCGTCCCGACCTGGGTGCCACGCCCGTAGCGGCGGAAGGCGCCGATCCTTCGCTCCAACACGACCTGAGTGCACTGGCCTTGATGCCGCGGATGTCGTTGCGTGACGACCATCTCAAGGTACAGCGCGGCGAAGAACTCGAGGCCGGCTATTCCCATAAGGCGGGATCGCGAACCTATCGTGCGTCGGTCTACAGCGAGCGGGTCAACAATGCGGCTTTGACCATCGTGGCCCCCGGCGGTTTTGCCGCGGGCGGCGACATTCTGCCCGATCTGTTTTCGAACAGCTCCGTCTTCGATGCCGGCTCGTATCACACGGTCGGTTATACCGCCAGTGTTACGCAAAGCCTCGGTGATAAATTCAACCTGAGTGTCATCTACGGTTCGGTGGGAGTGCTTGCTCCACAAACCGAGCAGCTGGCTTCGAACTCGCTGGACGAATTGCGATCGGCCATCCGCGCCGAGCGCCGCAATGCCGTCACCGCACGCGGCTCGGGAACGCTCCGCAGGAGCGGAACCTACTTTATCGCCAGCTATCAGTGGATGGATGATCGCGCCGTCACCCCCGCCCACATTTATTCCACCGATCCCATACGTCAGGAAGCCGGACTCAATGTCTGTGTCCGCCAGCCTCTTCCCGCGTTTCTCTCGCTGCCCTGGCGCATGGAAGCCAGCGCCGATATGCGCAACCTGCTGGCACAGGGCTACCTGCCCCTCTCCACCCCCGAAGGCCAGCGCCTGCTCCTGGTGCAGACCCCGCGCAGCTTTCGCGGCGGGCTACGATTCATTTTCTGAACGGTTTTTCGTAGCTCCAATTCCCTACACCACTCTCGCAACTGCCGGAATCCTCCGGATCATCACTGTAAACCCCCAGCTCAACACTAGGGCCCCGAGGAATGCCGCACATCCCTTCGCCAGTCCCGGCATCGAGGCCGGTAGCAGCGCATATTGCACCCAGGCCGCGAAGGCGTAGTGGACCAGGTAGATCCCGTACGCGTTGTCGCGCAAGCTGTTGAACAACGCGCGCGGTTTCTTGACGAAGCGTACGAATATCGCTGGAAACGCAAGGCTCGATGCCGCGCATGAGAGAGCAAAAGCGAATCCGCCGGTGATCGTCCACAGAGTCATTCTCGCGGGCGACAACGCGGCGGCGATCACGATTCCCACAACAATTGAATACGCCAGCAGCGATCGCAGCAGCCACAACCACCAGCGCCTCGCCAACTTCCCGTCCGGCGCAAGCAGTCCTCGTCCGATACCGAAAGCGCCCACGCCAATTCCCGCAATGAAGTAAACGAAATAGTGCAAGAGACGGCTGGTTTGAAACGTAAACGGTCCGAGTGCCGCCCAGGCAACCGGAGTGAAGGCCACCGACAGGGGGACGTAAACACCCGCTGATACGGCAGCCATCGCCGCGAAAAAGGCAAATGGGCGGCGCGAAGCACTTGAAGTCATACAGCCAATTGACTCGCCCCACGTCTGACTTAAGCGATACAGTCCGGCCACAACGCAGTCAAACGCCAGCAGCAGCCAGATGAACCAGGCCGGTCCAGATGGCCAGTCGCGCATGGAGAACCAGGCTTGCAGATATCCGCCCAAGCTTGGCGATTGAGTCGAAGTCAAATACGCCGGAAAGTATGCCAGCGGTGCGACCAGAGCAGAGGCGATCGCGAACGGAATTCCCAGCCGTATCGCCCGATCACGCAAAAATGACCCCGTTCCTTTTCGCTTCAAACTGCTCCAGACGAACAGGCCCGAAAGGAAGAACATCAGCGACATGAAAAACACATCGTTGAATCCCACAATAAGTGTGAACCCCGGCCATCGCGCGTTATCTACCACCGGGAATGCGCGCCAGAGCCGCGGCTCAGCCGTGAATGGCATGGGCGGCGGGGCATATTGAAAATACGCCAGCACCGCGTGGTGCAGCACAACCAGCACGGTGACAAACGCCCGCAGGTAGCCCATGGCCAGGTTGTAATGCGCCGTTGTTTCCGGCTGCACGTCGTCTAGCAGTTCTTCATTGGCGAACACACTTTGGGGGACACTCATAGCGTTCTCCTTCCAAGATCTGTCTTGTTTGTTAAATCAGGGCTCGGTTACGACCGTGTGGGCAGTGGCGGCTGCTCCGGCTCCCGATACTCGCGAATCAAGCGCCGGAAATGTGGCCCACAGAGCCAAATATAGACAGCGCCGTTAAACAACAGGTAAATCCATAACCACCCGAATACCCCGTATTGAATCCCTGCATTGAAATTGTGGGCCAGCCGGCTGTAGCGTTCCGGATCGGCCGCTCCCGCCGCACTGGCCGCGACCCAGGGAAAGCTCTTGGCCATCGGATATTGCAGGCTAAGAGCAGCAAGGTTCACCACAACTCGCGAAACCGGCACCAGCCAGCTCCATTCCGGGTGCGCCAAATTAAGGATCCGCTGGACGATGCCGATGGCCAGCAATCCCAGAATAGGAGCATAAAACGGCAGCCACGCCGTAGTGAGCGCAAGCCCGTCCGCCGCAGGTCCGAAGATCAGAAATGGGAAGTGCGGCACGGCCAGCAGCCAAAGCGTGAAAACCGACCAGATCGCCAGTCCCGATGCCGACGTCCACCGCGCTACCGGCTGCCAAGGTGCCAGAGAGGGCGGACCGAACAGCCATTGGGTGGCGAACCGGTTACGAAAGTAGTTCATGCCCGTAAAGATGATGGTCATGATGACGACCTGCGCGATCACGGGAATCGCGAACAGGCGCATCGTCAGGGGAGTGCGCACGATAAGCCCGATGATGAGCGTCGCCAGCAGCGAAACCGCAAGATTGAAGCCCAGCATCCTGACATATGTGGGAAACAGTTCGGGACCGATGAGTTCCCAGCCGATGGCCAGCCGGTGACTTCCGCGCTGATACCGGCGTGCTACATCGCAGGGCTCGCCATGTTGCTTCAGAATCCCCGCCTGCTCGGCGTGGGTCAAGGTGCGCCCCAGTTCCATTTCTCGTGCTTCGATGGCCGAGAGAAGGTTCTCCGACAGCTCGCGCGCGATGTCGTTCTTCTGCTCTCTCGGCAGATAGATCTTGACGGCCTTTAAGTAGCTATCGAGTAGTTCCATGACGACTTCTTTCCGAATATCCGCATGCCTTCGGGAATCGCATCTCCTGCGGCGATCACCGCACAGACAATCAGGAAGATCTTGATGCCGAAGTTGGTCCACTTTACGGCGTCAACGAGCTCCGCGGCGCCTACTCCCGGTATGGTGAAATCAATCCAGCTTCCGGCGTTCAGCAGGATCAACGACAGTGCCACTGACGCGGCGTTAATCGCCACTCGCATCCAAAAGCGCAGGCGAACCCGCTCCGGCCACATCAGACCCACATAGCCTTTGACCGCACCGCTCAGCATCACGGCGAGGAATGCCCAATACAGCGCGCTCCAGATCGGCTTCAGCACGAAATGTGCGCCCCCAATATCGAAGGTCATGCGGAACCACGCAACATAAAAGGTAGTGAAGACGAGGCTGCACGCCACCTCGGCAATCGCAGTAACGCGGGGTGTCGACCGGGCCGCGGGCGGCGTCTTCGGTACACGCGGCAGCTTTCGCGGATCCCATTTGTCGAACGGCAGCGGCCCCGCCGGGTAGCGTTCGATGATGGCGAAGACCAGTGTAATGATTCCGATCGTGAATACTACTGCCATCGCCAGGTTCCAGGCTGCCTGTACGATGGCGTGGCTGGGCTGAGTGGAGGTCATTACCTCAATCGGCCCTACGATGAACGCGATAATCGGCACCTGGATCGCGATTACGAGCTTCAAAACGAACAGGTATGCCGGATAGATCGCCGGACCGATCACGTATTGCTGCGGCAGATAGCGGGAGGCTACCTTCTCCGGATGGCCGCGCTCTTTGAGCATATCCACCACTTCGGTTTCATTGAGCCCACGCCCTAAACCGCTCTCCAGGTCCTCGATCTGCGAGCGGATGTCCTCCGCCAGTTCGGCGATGATGTCGTCCTGCTGGCCTTTTGGAAGCCCCGAACGGACGGCGTATAAATAGCGATCGACCAGTTCCCTATCAGGCACTTTGCTCCTCCGCGACCCGCTCGCCTTCGATGATCCGTGTGATGGACGAGTGGATCGCATTCCATTCCTCCAGCAACTGCTTAAAGATCAATTCGCCGTCGCTGGACAGACGGTAGAACCGCTTGTTGCGCTTGTCTTCTTCCCGCCATTGGCTGGCGAGCAGCCCCTGGCTTTCCAGTCTGCGGAGTAACGGGTACAAGGTATTCTCGTCGATGGCCATCCCTCTGTCCGCCAGGGCCTTACGCAGTGCATAGCCGTAATGTTCTGTCCGCAGCTCCGCCAGAACCGCCAGGATCAGGCAGCCGCGGCGTAATTCGAGTCGAAGATTCTCGAAGAGTTCGTTGTTCATCTGTACTGTGTGCAGAACATTGTGCTACACACACTGTATGGCATACAGTGTTAATGGTCAAGCCCCTTTCTTGCCTTTTTTTCAATCGGGGCTAAAATGAAGGAGTACGTGTCGAACGAACCGAGTGGGCGCAAGCCCACTTTTTTGTTGGACGCGAGCATTTTGAAGCAGATGCGGCAGGAAGTGGTCTCAAAAATCGAAGAAATCGTAGAGCGCGTAGCGGCCTCGGACGGCATCGAAGTGGTCGAGGTGGAGTTTAAAGGCAGCGGAAACAATCAGTTGCTGAGAATCTCGATCGACAAACCGTCCGGAGTCAGTCATGCCGACTGCGAGCTCATCTCCCAACAGGTTGGGACGATTCTAGACGTCGAGGACGTCGTGCCGGGGCACTACACGCTTGAGGTGAGTTCGCCGGGCGTGGAGCGCAAACTGCTCAAAGCAAACGACTACATTCGTTTTCAGGGAAAAAAAGCCAAGATCGTGCTTCGTGAGCCGGTTGAGAAGCAGCGCCATTGGGAAGGCACCCTGGCGGGTCTCGACGAAGGCACGGTGTTGCTGAACGTGGGAGCCGACCGCGTGTTGCGCTTTCCGATTCGGCAGGTGGAACGGGCCAACCTGAAGTTCGAGTGGTAATCCCCTTCCGGGAACTAAGAACCAGCGACAGAGCGAAAGAGGATTCACTTTGGAAACGATCTACCAGTCCATTGAGATTTTGAGCAAGGAAAAAGGCATCGATGTGCAGATCGTCCTGGATGCGGTCAAGGACGCGATGCTGATTGCTGCCCGCAAGCATTTCCGCACCGAAGAAGACTACGTGGCGGACGTGGACGATAAGACGGGGGCTCTGCGCCTGTATGCGGTAAAAAAAGTTGTGGAGCAGGTAACCGATCCGGCCAAGGAAGTCACCATTGAGCAGGCGCGGAAGATCAACGCAGAAGCGGAAATCGGTTCTGAAGTCCGTATTGAAAAACCCACCGAGGCGCTGGGGCGGATTTCTGCCCAGACCGCCAAGCAGGTGATATTTCAAAAGGTGCGCGAAGCCGAGCGCGAAACCGTGTATGCCGAGTACTCGGGGCGTGTCGGTGAGCTGGTGAACTGTACGGTTAAGCGCATCGAAGGGCCGGACCTTATTCTCGACATGGGAAAAACCGAGGCCCGGCTGCCCAAAAAGGAGCAATCGAAACTGGAGAACTTTACGGTCGGCGACCGTGTCCGCTGCGTGATCCGATTGGTGGACAAATCAAGCAAAGGGCCGGGGGTGGTGGTTTCGCGCGGCGCGCCGGAACTCGTGATGCGCCTGTTTGAGCAGGAAGTGCCCGAGATTTACGATTCCACCGTGGTGATCAAAGGCTGCGCGCGGGAGGCGGGCGAGCGCACCAAGATTGCCGTGCACAGCCGTGACCGGGATGTAGACAGCGTGGGCGCCTGCGTAGGTATGAAAGGAATGCGGGTGCAATCGATCATCCGTGAACTTCGCGGGGAAAAAATCGACATCATCGAATTTTCCGACGATCCGGTGACGTTCGCCACGCATGCGTTGAGCCCGGCCAAGATCAGCCGGGTGAGTATTGTCGATGGCTCCGAGAAGCACATGGAAGTGATTGTGGACGATTCGCAACTGTCGCTGGCGATCGGAAAAAAGGGGCAAAACGTACGCCTCGCGGCCAAGCTGCTGGCGTGGAAGATCGACATCAAGAGCGAAGAAGAGAAGCGGCAGGAAGTCGAATCGCAGATGGCGGCGCTGACGGTGCCCGGTGCGCCGGTATCGGTTCTGATTGACTACGGCTTGGGAGATCAACTTGCTGAGAAGCTTCTCGAAGCCGGAGTTTCAACCGTAGAGAAACTGGGCAGCATGACGCCGGAGCAGCTGGAAGAGATTCCGGGGATTGAACCCGAGCACATCGAAAAAATTCAGCTTGCAGTGAATAACTATTACAGTCAGTTTGAATCGCCCGAGCCGGGGCCGGTTCCTGTGGCGGAGCCGGCGGCCGAGCCCGGCGGAGAGCCCGGCGCGGCAGCAGGCACGGAAAGCACCGAAAATAGCGCTCCCGAAGCATCCGCGGAAGCGGGAACATCGGAAATGGCGAGTGAGTCTGATACGATAAAAGATTCCCAGCAGGACGCCGAGGGCGGAGGTTCGGAGCAGGGCGCCGCAGAAGGGCGGGAAGGCTAGAAGCACGTAACGACGCTTTACTTATGAACAAGATTCGCATCAACGTGTTGGCCCGCGAGCTGGAGGTCAAAGCTCACGAACTGCTCGATAAGCTCCCCGAGTTAGGCGTCACCGAGAAGAAGACGCACTCGAGCTCGATCGATGACGATGTCGCGGAGAAACTGCGCGAAATCTTTGGGCACGGCGGCGGCGGTGGAGGGCACTTTGAGCCATCCGGAAACGGCTCCGCAGTCGCGGAAGCCGAACAGGAATCCGAGCCAGTCGTTGAGGCCCGGCCAGCAGCCGTTGCTCCCCCGCCGGCACCGGAGGCTCCTCGCGAGGCGCAGCCGGCCCCGGCGGCACAGGTGGACGAACCTGCCGCCCCGCGAGTGGTGCCGCAACCCACTCGTCTTCGGCCGCCATTGGCCTCCTCTACTCCCGCACCGGCGGCGCCCGGGCCTCCGGCGGCTCCCGCCGCTCCCGCCGCGCCGGCACCCCCGGCCAGCAGCGTAGCTCCCGGGATGCCCATTCGCCCGGCTGCGCCGCCGCCACGGCCGCTTCCGCAAGCGCCGAGGCCAGGACAAGTTTTATCGGGGCCGCGCCAGCCCCTGCCCGGCGGTCTGCGTCCGGCAGAACCTGTGCGCGTGCCGGGAGGTCCAGGAGCCGCGCCCGTCGCACGGTCGGGCGCGCCGTCGATGCCGCCCCCTGCGCCGGGAACGCCCATTGCTCCGCAGCGGCCCATCGCGCGTCCGGGGCTGGCTGGCCAGCCTGCCGTGCGTCCTGTCGTTCCCCCAAGGCCGGATCTGGCAGCCAAGCTTTCGCAACCGAGGCCCGGAACGCCCGCTTCTCCGCGTCCTGGAGTACCACTCCGCCCGCAGAGTTCCCCGGTGCCGGGACAGCCCATTTACCGCGGTCCGATTCGCCCGGGTCAGCCGATTGTGGCGCGGCAGGGAGCGCGGCCGGGTGCGCCGTCGGGTCCTCGTCCGGGCGGCCCCCGTCCCATGCATCCCACGTCGCGCGGCGGTATGGTGGGGCCGGGACTGGCTCCGCCGCCGGTTGAACAACAACGCCGTCCCCCGGATAAACGCGGAGCGCGTTCGCAGCGCGATCGTCAACAGGAGCAGGAAGAGAAAATCCTGCGTCCGGTGAAGCGCGAGGCTCCCGCGGGTCCGCCTCCTGTAAACCGGGAGATCACCATTTCGGAAGGAATCACCGTTAAGGAGCTTTCCGAAAAGCTCGACGTCAAGGCCAGCCTTGTCATCAAGAAGCTGGTGGATCGCAACATTTTCGCGACCATCAACCAGACCCTCGATTCCAAACTCGCTACCGAGCTGTCCCGCGAGTTCGGGGCATCCACCGCTACCGTGAGCTTCGAAGAAGAAGCCATGCATGAAGTGGAGACGGCGCAGGTGGAAAAAGATCAGGTGAAGCGTGCGCCGGTGGTGACCATCATGGGCCACGTCGACCACGGTAAGACTTCGCTGCTCGACGCCATTCGCCTCTCCCGCGTAGCGGAGCGGGAGGCCGGCGGGATCACGCAGCACATTGGCGCGTATCAGGTCGAAAAGAACGGCCGCAAGATCGTATTCATCGATACGCCAGGTCATGAGGCGTTCACGCGCATGCGCGCCCGCGGCGCGAAAGTTACCGACATCGTCGTGCTGGTAGTGGCGGCGGACGACGGCGTGATGCCGCAGACGCTGGAAGCCATCGACCATGCGCGCGCGGCGAAGGTGCCGATCATCGTCGCAATCAACAAGATCGACAAACCCGACGCGCAGCCGGAGCGCATCAAGCAGCAGCTTGCCGATCGCGGCCTGCTGGCCGAGGATTGGGGCGGCGATGTGGTGATGGTGCCGGTTTCGGCCAAGCAGAAGCAGAATCTCGATCTGCTGCTGGAAATGATTCTGCTGGTCGCCGATCTACAGGATTTGAAAGCCAATCCCAACCGGCCCGGTATGGGTTCCGTGCTCGAAGCCAAGCTGGATCGCGGACGAGGGCCGGTGGCCACCGTACTGGTAGCCAACGGCACACTGCGGGTGGGCGATTACTTCATTTGCGGCGCGGTATTCGGCAGAGTGCGCGCCATGCTGAATGACCGCGGCGAACAGGTGCGTGAAGCCGAACCTTCCACGCCGGTCGAGGTACAGGGACTGGAAGAGCTGCCGGATGCGGGCGATTCGTTCCAGGTGGTGACCGACACCGCCAAGGCCAAGCAAATCGTGCTGTACCGCGAAGCCAAGGTCCGGGAGCAGACGCTGGCGAAATCGAGCCGCATCACACTCGAGCAGCTCCATGCGCAGATGGAAGCGGGTGAGGTCAAAGAACTGCCCATCATCCTCAAGGCGGATGTGGGAGGCTCGGCGGAAGTGCTCACCGATACCCTGCAGAAGCTTTCGAACGACAAAGTGCGCATTCGCGTGCTGCGTGCCGGCGTCGGCGCCATTACGGAATCGGACGTTCTGCTGGCGTCGACTTCAAACGGCATCGTCATTGGCTTCAACGTGCGCCCGGAGCGCGGCGCGGAAGCCATTGCGGAAGAGGAAAAGGTCGACATCCGCCTGCACACGATCATTTACAACCTGACCGACGAGATCAAGCGCGCCATGGCGGGCTTGCTGGAGCCGGTGTTCAAAGAGGTCTACCAGGGCAAAGCCGAGGTGCGCGATACGTTCCGCATCAGCAAAGTCGGCATGGTGGCGGGTTGTTTCGTACAGGACGGCTTGCTGAAGAGAGGCAGCGAGGTGCGTCTGCTGCGCGATAACATCGTCGTTCACACAGGCAAGGTGGGTTCGCTCCGCCGGTTCAAGGACGACGTCGGCGAAGTGCGTAGTGGTATGGAGTGTGGCGTCACCATCGAGAACTTCGGCGACGTCAAGCCCGGCGACGTGATCGAGGCATTTGTAACGGAAAAGGTGGCGCCGGAAGTATTCGCGTAAAGCGATGCCTTCAATAGGTGTATTGACGCTGGAATTGCGCCTGGAGAACTCGCACTCGCTGAAAGAGAAGCGCCACGTGGTGAAGGGGCTGCGCGACCGGCTGCACAACAAGTTCAACGTTTCGGTGGCGGAGATCGATTGTCAGGACCTCTGGCAGCGCTCGGTGCTGGCGGCGGTGACGGTTTCCGCGGACCGGGTGCAGGCGGAAAAAGTGCTGCAATCGGTGGAGCAGGAAACCGTTTCGATCGTCGGGCCGGCGCTGGCGGGCGTCAACGTCGAGTGGATTTAGGGTGCGGTCGAAAACTTCCTTGATCGCGGCTCAGTATGGATCAGCATCGCAGAGAGCGGGTTTCGGAGACGGTTCGCGAGGAATTGGCGGAGTTGATCGCGTTTGAGCTGGATGACCCGCGGCTGGCCACCGTCAATGTGACCGACGTCCAGGTGGGACCCGATTTGAGGCACGCGCACGTGCGCGTCGGCGTTTGGGGGGGCGAGCCGCAGAAACAGGCGGCGCTGGCCGCTCTCGACCACGCCCGGCATTACTTGCGTCACGAGCTGGCACGGCGCCTCAACCTGCGGAAGATGCCGGAGCTGCACTTTGCCGCGGACCTCGGGGCTGGAGCGGATGAGCGTGTGGAAATCCTCCTCAAACGGGCCAAAAAAATGCGCGGTCCGGCGGAAAATCAGCCCTAAATTGAAACAGATTGTGCTAGTTTTGTTTGTGTTACCGCTGGTGGGCGCGGTGGCCACTCCCGGTCCCACGGCGGCGGCGGACGCGCTGCGGCTGGAATCCAGCGTGGTCGCCATGGGGTCTGCCTACTCGGTAGTGGTGTACGGCGACGACCGGACCCGCATGGAAGAAGCGGTGGACGCGGCGTTCGCGGAGGTGCAGCGGCTGGATCAGATGCTCTCGAACTACAAACCGGAGAGCGAGCTGAGTGAGATCAACCGTTACGCGAGTGAGCGGCCGGTAACAGTGACCCAGGAAATGTACGACCTGCTGGCGGCATGCGTTGAGTACAGCCGGGAAAGCGAGGGCGCGTTCGACATCACCGTCGGGCCGCTGATGAAGGTTTGGGGATTTTATAAGGGGACCGGACGCCTGCCCCACCGCGCCGAAGTGATGGGCGCGCTCGAGAGAGTGGGATATCGCAACATCGTGCTGGATGCGGCACACCGCACGGTGCGATTCGCCAGGCAGGGAATGGAACTGGACCCCGGGGGCATCGGGAAAGGATACGCGGTGGACCGGATGGTGGATGTCCTGAAGAATTACGGAATTCGCCGGGCCCTGGTATCGGCGTCGGGTAGCAGCATTTATGGGCTGGGCGCGCCGCCGGATGAGAAGGGCTGGAAAATCGAGATTCGCGATCCCAAGAACGAGAAGAAGAGCGTGGCGGAGATTTATTTGAAAGACGAGTCCATGTCGACATCGGGGAATTACGAAAAGTTCTTTCGCGCCGAAGGACGGATTTACAGCCACATAATGGATCCGCGAACCGGCTGGCCGGCGCAGGGCGTGCTTTCGGTTTCGGCCGTCACGCCGCGAACCATCGACAGCGAAGCCTGGACCAAGCCCTTGTTCGTCAATGGCCGGGCATGGGCGTCCCAGCACAGGCCAGCAGGGCTTCGCGCGTTGTTCTGCGAAGACAAGCCGGAGCAGACATGCGCGTGGCTCCAATGACCAGCCGTTTTCTGGATGCCTGCCGCCGGCGGCCGACGGATGTGCGGCCCGTGTGGTTCATGCGCCAGGCCGGGCGGTATTTACGCCAGTACCGCGAAATCCGCTCCAAGCACGGAATCCTCGAGATCTGCAAGCGTCCTGACCTGGCGGCCACCGTCACCCTGCAGCCCGTGGAAATTCTCGACGTGGATGCGGCCATCATTTTCGCCGACTTGTTACTGCCGGTGGAACCGATGGGTCTGAAGCTGCGCTACGCGACCGGCGAAGGACCCGTCATCGGCAATCCGGTTCGCAGCGGGTCTGATATCGACACGCTCTCCACCGGCAACACCGACGAGCTGGGTTACGTCGGCGAGTCCATTCAGCAGGTGGTGCGGGCGCTCGGTGGACGTGTCCCGGTCATCGGTTTTGTGGGCGCCCCTTTTACCATGGCCAGCTACATGATCGAGGGGGGGTCGTCGCGCAACTTCATCCGGACCAAGAAGATGATGTATGCCGAGGATACGCTCTGGCGGCGGCTGATGGGCAAGATCGTGGACGTGCTCGCGCCTTTCGCCTCGCTGCAGGTCGCGGCCGGCGCGCGCGCCATTCAGGTGTTCGATAGCTGGGCCGGTGCCCTCGGTCCCGACGACTACGTGCGCTTCGCGGCTCCCTACTCGCGCGCGCTCATCGAGCGCATTCGCGCTACCGGCGTCCCCGTGATTCACTTCGGCACGGGCGCTTCCGGTTTTTTCCGCGAGCTGCATGCCGCGGGCGGTGATGTCATGGGCGTCGACTGGCGCATCAATATCGATCAGGCGTGGATGGACATCAGCTACCGTTCGGCGATTCAGGGCAACCTCGATCCGGTGGCGCTTTTCTCGCCGCTGCCCGAGCTGAAAATGCGGGTCAGCGAACTGCTGAAACGCACCGGCGCGCGGCCGGGCCACATCTTCAACCTGGGTCACGGCATTCTGCCCGAGACGCCGGTAGAGAACGTAAAGGCCGTCGTACAGATGGTGCGGGAGTTTCGTCCCTAACGCGGCAGCATGCCTTCGGTTGCCATCATCGGAGGCGGCATTTCCGGCCTCTCGACCGCCTACTATCTTTCCAAAGCAGGAATCCCCGCGACGGTCATCGAAGCGCGCCCGCGGCTGGGCGGCGTCATTCAGACCGAGATCATCGAGAACTGCATCGTAGAGGCCGGTCCGGACAGTTTCATTTCCGTCAAGCCGTGGGCCATGGACCTGATTCGCGAACTGGGCCTGGAGAGCCAAGTGATCGGGTCGAACGACGACGAGCGCGTGACGTACATCCGCCGCCGCGGACGTCTGGTAGCGCTGCCCGATGGCGTGCAGATGCTGGTGCCCACGAAGATCCTGCCCATGGTCACGACTCCTCTCGTGAGTTGGGGGACCAAGATCCGCATGGGGCTGGAATACTTTCGCAGGCCCGGAGCGCCGGCCGCGGAGGATCGCTCGGTCGCCGCTTTCGTCGAAGACCATTACGGACGGGATGCCGTCGATTATCTGGCGGAGCCGCTGCTTGCCGGTATCTATGGCGGCGATCCCGCGGAGATGAGCGTCGCCAGCGTGCTCCCGCGATTTGTGGAACTGGAGAATCGTTACGGAAGTCTCACCCGTGGAGTGTTATCCGAGCGGCCGAAGCAATCAGGCCAGCGCCAGCCGTTGTTCCGTACCCTGCGCAACGGGCTGGGGTCGCTGGTGGATGCGGTATGGAAAGCCGCCGGGCACATGAGTGTGGTGCACGGAACCGTCAACGCCATCGAGCCGGTGCGTGACGGATTTCGCCTCCGTTTGGCCGGCGACTGGATGAGCGCGGATCGCGTGGTGCTGGCCTGTGAGGCGCATCAGGCGGCGCGGCTGATGCCCTCAGTGGACCCGCGCTCGGCCGAGCTGCTGGCCTCCATCGCATACCGTTCTTCGGTAACCGTTGCGTTTGGATTCGAGCGGAACGCGGTTCGCGAGCAGATGAAGGGATTCGGGTTTCTGGTCCCGAAAAGGGAACGCGGCAAACTCATGGCGTGCACCTGGGTGGGTAATAAGTTCCCGCACCGCGTTCCGGACACGCTGGCGGTGCTGCGATGCTTCGCCGGTGGAGATGCGGCGGTAGCAGAGAGTGACGAGTCCCTGGCCTATGCCATGCGTCAGGAGATACGGGAGATTGCCGGTGTGAGGGCTCAGCCGCTCTTCACGCAGACATTTCGCTGGCCGCGATCTATGGCGCAGTATACGGTAGGCCACAGCGCGCGCATCGCGGAGCTGGAGTCCCGCATGGCATCTTTGCCCAATTTATACGTGGCGGGTAATGCGTATCATGGCATCGGCGTGCCTGACTGTGTCCGTATGGGGAAAGCTGCGGCGGAGCGTATCGCCGCGCAGTCAGTTACGGATGTCACCAAGATCAATCATTGATATCTCTTCCACGCTAATCAAAGATAACTAGTTAGTTAACACGCAATCCACTAACATGGCAGCAGGGGGCCGTCCTGCGAGGCAAGTTTCCAACTCACTCTTACCTGGACTCCCGTCACGGAAGCTTGCTGTCAGTCCAATTACCAAGGCGCCCGTAGTGCATCAACATGAAATGCGCACGCATCATTTCGGCCCTTGGACTGTGCCTGACTGTCGCCACTCCGTTAACCTATGCCGGCGAGCTCAACGGACGCATCGTACTTAGCAAGAAACTGAGCAAGCGGCAGGTGCGGCTTCCGGCGTATCAAATGCGCGGAGCCATGGTCGCGGAGGATCGGGAAGACCCGGCCGGTGAGTTGGGTGCGATCGCGGTGTTTCTCGAAGGAGAGCTGCCGCCTGGCGGGAAAGCCATACGCGCGGAGCTGGAACAACGCGGCCAGCGATTTGAACCGCAATTATTACTGATACCCGTAGGTTCGAGTGTCTCCTTCCCTAACTTCGATCCCATCTTTCACAACGTCTTCTCTCTTTCCAGCGCCAGAAAATTCGACTTAGGCTACTATCCGGCCGGACAGACCAGGATAGTCCGGTTCGACGAACCCGGCATCGTGCAAGTTTACTGTCATCTCCATCCCGATATGTATGCAGCGGTCGTGGTGACACCGAACCGCTGGTACACGACACCGGAGAGTGATGGGAGCTTTACTCTTCGCGATATTCCGGCAGGCACTTACCGGCTGGTTGCCTGGCACATGAAGGCCGGATTCTCGCGCACAGAGGTGCAGATCGGCACTGCCGGGAGCACGGAAGAAGTGGTGGAGATTCCGTCTCACGACACGGAGCATGGCCGGTGATACGAAAGCTCTCGCTGCCGGCCCGCACATTTTTGATCTCGGTCCTGCCTCTATCGCTCGTCGTCGCGCTGGTGTTCATAGGGTTCAGTGCTGCCCTGCGCAGCAAGACGCGCGAAGGAATTCGCAAGTACGTCCACACTTCAGAACTATTGCTGGATAAGGCTGGCGACAGTGAGCGGCAGAGGACTACGGAAGTAGCCGACTTACTCACGCAGAACGCTGGACTCAAGGCATCCATCGGCCTGTTGCGCGAAGCCGGCGGAGACCCAAAGCTGCGCGTAGAAGCGCAGCGCACGGTCCAGGAGCAGCTCAAGCAATTGCTGCACGGTCTCGGGTACGAACTGCTGGTGATTGCGGATTCTCAGTACCGCACGATCGCCGCATTGCAGTCACGAGATGGCCGCCTGGAGAAATCCCATTTCCTCCCTCTCATTCCGAATGAAGCTTCGCTCCTCGATGTGGAAGGAGCTCTCTACGAGTTGGAAGTCGCCCCTATCCGGCTCGATGGCGAGCCGATCGGCTACCTGGCGCTCGGAAAGCAATTCGATCTGAAGCTGCTCGACGCTGTAGGCGAAGTCGCGCTGACTTATCGCGGGCGGCTGTTGCGCAGCACGGTTCCGCCCCGGTTACATCAAGAGATCGAACGAAATCTCAGCATGGCGTGTGTTTCGAGTTCCGAGGGCTGCGAACTCAAGTTGGACGGACAGAAGTACCTGGTGCTGCCGCTGCGGCGCGCGGCCCTGGGAGGGGAATACAGGCTGCTCATGTTCTACTCTCTCGACCAGGCGGTGGACGATTTCCTCTCCAGCCTGGCCCGCACGCTGGCAGGCATCGGAGGCGCCGGAGCCCTGCTTACCCTTCTTCTGGCGATTTTCACTTCCTGGGCAGTGACCAAGCCCATTCAGGATTTCATCGCGCGATTGAAACGAAGCGAGCAGACCGGCGAATTGCCCGCCGATTTGCCGGAAGACTCCGGGACGCGTGAGATCAACCTGCTGGCCGCGGCCTGGAATCGCGCCGCCGCGGCAGTAGGCCGCTACGCGGACGAGTTGAAGGCCGCCAAAGAAGCGGCAGAGGCGGCCGACCGTGCCAAGAGCGAGTTCCTGGCCAACATGAGCCACGAGATTCGCACGCCCATGAACGGCGTGATTGGGATGAACGACTTGCTGCTCGATTCTGACCTCACCAAAGAACAGCGCGAGTACGCCGAAACGGTGCGCGAGTGTTCCAGTTCCCTGATGGCGATTCTCTCCGACATTCTGGACTTCTCCAAAATGGAGGCGGGCAAAACCAGCCTGACTCCCGAGCCTTTTGACTTGAGAAAAACGGTGGAGCAAGTCGCTTCCCTGTACTCGCCCAGAGCGAAGGAAAAAGGTCTGATGCTGGCTGTGCGCTATGGGGCGGGACTGCCAACCAAGGTTGTCGGCGATGCCAAGCGCATTGGACAGGTGATTACCAACCTGGTTTCCAACGGCCTGAAGTTTACGGAGAAAGGGCAGGTCGTGATCCGAGTCAGCGGAGAAGCCGTGGGGAAAGAGCTGTGGTTTCGCGTCTCGGTCGAGGATACCGGCATCGGCGTGGCGCCGGACAAGCTTTGCGCCATCTTCGAGAAGTTCGTGCAGGCCGATGGTTCCATCACTCGCCGCTACGGCGGCACGGGCCTCGGTCTCGCAATCTCTAAACAGCTTGTAGAACGAATGGGCGGGCAAATCGGCGTCGAGAGCGAGGTGGGAGTCGGATCGACCTTTTGGTTCACCCTGCAGCTTCCGGTGCAGGGGGCGGCGCCCGTTGCTATGGAGGAGACACTTGTTCGCGCGTAGCGGTTTTGTGGGACTCGCTCTGCTTTGCGCAGCCGCCCTGCCCGCCGGCGCGCAGGACGCGGAAACCGGATTCGTCCTGCCGATGTACGTCACCGGCGGAGCGCTGTACTCGCATCGCATGCAGGGCGACAACCCTGCAGCCGGGCCGTGGGCGGGAGCATTCCATGCCGCGTTCACTCCGAGCATCCGGTTGAGCGATCACTGGTTCGCCTACGCCTCCCTTCATCTCACCTCGACGCCGTTCTATTACTACGATGCATTCCAAGCGGATCGTAAGATCGAATTCCATGCGATCCAGGCGTTCCTCGGTTACACGACGACTTACAAGTCCATGAGGATCGCCGTCAAGGCCGGCCAGTTGGCAACGGCGTTCGGCTCGTTTCCGTTGCACTATGACGACGCCGACAATCCCCTCTTGGACCAGCCGCTCAGTTATGTGACCTACCTGAAACCAACGCAGTCGGCTGCCGGATCGAACAGTTATGGCTACACACCGGTCACCCTGTACGGTTTGCCTGGAATCGAGGTCGATCTCTCGGTCCACAACGCCGATGCCCGCGTGCAGTTGACCAACAGCTCTCCTGCGAATCCGCACAACCTTCTCTCCGGCAACCAGTCCCCGCAATGGGCTGCCGGCGGAGGATACACCGTGCTCCCCGGCTTGCGCATCGGCAGCTCCGTATTTCGCGGCCCTTACTTGGATCGCGACGATGTCGGATGGCTTCCTCGCGGAACGTCCCGGCGGAACTTCCCCGCGACTGGCGCGGGTGTCGACGTGCAATGGGCGCGGGGCCGGTGGAGCACGAGCGGAGAATGGCAGTGGTTCCGCTTCGATTATCCCGGCTTCCAGGTTTCATCCCATTCGTCGATCGGTTATGCGGAACTGAAGGCCATCCTCACGCCTCGCTGGTACGCCGCCGTGCGCATTGGGGATCAACGTAACGGGCGCGTGCTGGAGACCGGAGAAACCACCGGCGAGAGCTACCAGCCCAACGTGCAGTCCTATGAGTTCGCCATCGGATTCCGTCCGCGCCGCTGGGAGCTGTGGAAAGTAGGGTACGAGTGGCTGCGCACAAATGAAGCGCCGGGGACGCGGGATAACGTGCTGGGCGTGCAACTGGTCACCACGCTGCCTTCGCTATCCAAGGCCTGGCGCTAGATCCCCGGCGTCTCAGAGGTTGAGATGAATTTCCGTAGCCTCGGCCGAATGCAGGGCAAGTCTCGCTAAACCCACCGAGAAGCTCCCGAGCACAATCGCGATCACCACCGCCAGCTCAAGGAATGCGGGACCCGTTTCCGGGATGGCGAAACGGCGCGTCCACGCCCAGGGCTGCCGCGAGACAAACAGCAGGATGATCAGGAGCAGAAGGAGTCCCTGGCGCATAGTCCGCTTGGCGGCCTTTGCGCTGCGGGCGCTCATGGCGACCGCGGCCGAAAGAGACGCGGCGAACAGGGACAAAGCCAGGCTCACCAATAACAAGCCGGCCAAAAAAAGGGGCGGAATGTCGGCGAAATGACCGAGCGACAGGCGGAGTGCTCCGTACAGGAGCACCAGGACGATGACGGCCGAAGCCCATCCGTAGATCGCACCGGCGCCGATCTTGCCGTTGATCCACTGCATCCGTTCACGGGTGCCGTGTGGTTTGAGTTCACGCTCGCCCGCTACCGATTCCGCCATCACGGGCGGCGTCAGCAGTAGAGGCAGCGCGGCATATAGCAGCAGGACTCGCACTTCGATCAGCGCGTAGCCGAAGTAGAGCGGAGCAACAATGCCGAGAACGGTCAATCCCAGTAAGTACAGAGCCACACCCGCGCTGCCGCCCATGTGCCGCGGCAGCTTCGTCAGCTCCCAGAGGACATTCTCGGCCATTGTCGTAGTGGGGACGGCGAAGCGTCAGCCAACTGATACTCTACCAGTGCATCAAGGATGGATGGTATTCACCGCAACTGCGAACGCTCATGATATCCCTGTCAACCCAGCCCGGCCTCGCGGAGAAACTGCGCCGACTCTTCGGGCGGCGTGGGATTGAGATAGAAACCTGTTCCCCACTCGAAACCGGCGACCTTTGTGAGCCGCGGCATGATCTCGATATGCCAGTGATAGTGAGCCATCGGCGCCTCCTGCACCGGCGCCGTGTGAACCAGGAAATTGTAGGCCGGCCGGTCGAGCGTCTTGTCCAGCTTGCGCAAGGTGGATCGCAGCACCCATGCCAGGTTCTGCAGGTCCGGAGCGCCGCATTCCTCAAAATGCGAGTCATGGCGTTTGGGAATGATCCATGTCTCGAAGGGAAAACGGGCGGCGTAGGGCTCTATCACCACGAAGCGCTCGGTCTCGGTGACCAGGCGCGCTCCGGCCTGCAACTCCTGCCGCACGACGTCGCAGAATACGCAGCGTTCTTTGAAGTTGTAGTAAACCTGCGCGCCGTCGAGTTCCTCCTTCACGCGCTTGGGGATCACGGGCAGCGCGATCAACTGGGAGTGCGGGTGCTCCAGTGTGGCGCCCGCTTGTTCGCCGTGGTTCTTGAACAGCAGGATGTAGAGCAGTCGCCGGTCTTTGCGCAAATCGAGCACGCGCTCGCGGAACGCCCATAGCAAGTCTTCAACCTGCTTTTCGGGCACGGTGGCCAGAGTCGCGGTGTGCTCGGGAGTTTCGATGATCACCTCATGCGCTCCGATGCCTGCCATCTTGTCGAACATGCCGTCCCCCTGCCGGTTCATGTCCCCTTCGATTCCAAGCACCGGGAACTTGTTGGGGATGACGCGCAGCGACCAGCCCGGCTGATTGGCGCCGCCATTCACCCGGTACGCCAGTACCTCCGGAGGTGTCTTCTGCTCGTTCCCGTAGCAGAAGGGACAAAAGCGCGCGGGCGGCGCGACGATGACCGGCTCATGGCTGAAGTCGCCGGGCCGGCGCGCCCGATCGGTCGCAATGATCACCCAGCGCCCTGTAATGGGGTCTTTACGAAGTTCAGGCAATTTTCTCGGAAGCCTTTACGTGCAGACAAACTCGACTGCGCGTCCATGTGTTCTCAGGAGACGCAGCCGTCCTGCGACCCGCTATTATAGCGTCCGCGGGGGCCGGAAGGCATCCCGGAATAGCCGGATTTCGGGTGGCTCGGTCAACAGGATGCTCACGATATCGAAACGCACCGCACCCCAGTCAGCACTACCGCGTCTGGCGTAATCGCGCGCCGCGCGTACGAGATACCCTTGCTTCTGGGTATCAACGGCGGCCTCCGGCATGCCGAAATCAGCCGTGGCGCGTGTCTTGACTTCGACGAAGACCAGCTGGTGTTTCTCCCAGGCGATCAGGTCGATTTCCCCGGCGCCGGATCGCGGCCGGTAATTGCGCGCCACTACCGTGAAACCTTCCCGGCGCAGGAAGCGATGGGCGAGGTCCTCGCCCCGGCGTCCGGCGGCAAAGTCAGGATCCATGCGATGGCGCCTGGCTCCGTGTCGGGCTGCGTCGGCAAAGCGGTAGAGCACGGACAGCATGGGTTCCATAACCAAAGTCAGCGCGGGGCGGGACAAATCTCGGTGAAACTCGCGTTGCGCCGCGGAGATTCAGCTCTGACTGCCGCAATTTTGTGGGCCTTTGAGATAATTGGGAAATGGCCAGTACCACCTGTGAGGCCGGCGAGATCGGTTCGCCATACGTGCTCAAGCCCCAGGCGAACAGCAGCCACAGTCTCGTCCTCGCATCGCTGCCCGAGAATGGCAGCGGGCTCCGGCTGCTGGATGTGGGCTGCGCGGATGGATACCTGAGCCGGATTTTCGCCGCCCGCGGGTTTTCCGTTACGGCCATCGATGCGCCGGCGCAAAGGGCGCGAACGGTTCCCGAGGGGGTCCGGTTTCTCGAAGCCGACCTGGATGGCGGGCTGCCGCATTTGGATGGTGCATTCGATTTCGTGGTATGCGCCGACGTTCTGGAGCACCTGCGTGAGCCGGGCGTGCTGCTGCGAGAGATACGGTCGAAGATGGGGCGAGGCGGGAAGCTGGTTGCGTCACTGCCCAACAGCGGTAACATCTACTTCCGCTTGAACGTCCTTTTGGGCAGGTTCCCGCAGGATGACCGCGGACTATTCGACCGCACGCATCTGCACTTCTATATGTGGAAGGGGTGGACGGACCTTCTGGCTCAGAACGGGTTCCGCGTCGCCGAGGTCCGGCCGAGCGTGATTCCCTTCAGTCTCGCGCTTTCGAAGCAGCCGGCTTTGGGGGCGCTGCTCGAATCCGTTTACGCGGTGGCCGCCAGAATGTGGCGAACGTTGTTTGCTTACCAGTTTGTCGTGGTGGCGGAGGTCATATGAGCACCGGTGCCAAAGCGAAGGTTGTGGTGGTGATGCCGGCATACAATGCCGCGCAGACGCTGCGCATGACCTATGCGGCGTTGCCGCAAAACCTGGTCGATCTGGTCATCGTGGTCGACGATGGCAGCACCGATCACACGCGGGAGATCGCGCGCGAGCTGGGACTCGAGCTGTTCGTCCATAACCGCAACTACGGCTACGGAGCGAATCAGAAGACCTGTTATCGCGAAGCGCTGAACGCGGGCGCCGATATCGTGGCCATGGTGCACCCTGACTATCAATACGACCCGACCCTGCTGCCGCAGGTGATCGCGCCGATCCAATCGGGCGAGGCGGATGTAGTGCTGGGTTCGCGTTTGCTGGGCGGGAATGTCGTCGATCAAGGAATGCCCTGGTGGAAGTTTATCGGCAACCGCGTACTGACGTATCTGGAGAACGTCGTCTTCGGATTGCGCCTGGCGGAATACCACACGGGATATCGCGCCTTCAGCCGGCGGGTGCTCGAGGCCGTGAATTTCCAGATGAACTCCGACGGCTTTGTGTTCGATCAGGAGATCATCGCGCAGATCGTGGAGCTGCACGGGCGCATCGCGGAAGTGCCGGTGCCGACGCGCTACATGAAGGAGGCCTCATCGGCGTCGTTCGTGCAGAGCTCGGTGTACGGGTTGCAGATCCTGTGGCTGCTCCTGAAGTGTCTGTTGCATCGCGGCGGCTTGCGCGTGCGCCAATTGCAGAGCCTGCACCGGCGATACGTGCCGGAGACCACGCAGAGCAGCGGACAAGTACGGCACTAGCGACTTCGCGTAGTGCTGTCCTCCCACATGCTGAAGTTCACGATGTCGCCGAGGATCTCGACCTTTCCGGCCAACGAGTTGGCCGGCGATTTCCAGGCGGCCCTTACCGGCGCCAACACAGCAACCGCACGTCCTCTCCTCGTGATCGTGACTGTCTCACCAGCCTCGACCCGGTCGAGATAGGCAGAGCACTGCGCTTTGAGCTCTGTTGCGCTTACTGTTCGGTGTTTGGTGGTCTTGCTCATCATGCTCTCAGCCCTTCCGCGGGTCGCGTCCCTTTCCCAAAGCGCGTACGGCCTTTCTTACGGTCTTGTCGGACATCTTACCGCCAGGCATGCACGCGATCACCGGAACCAGAATTGAGGTACCTTCCGGAAGCACATCCGTCCAGCCGAACCAGAACAAACCGTCCAACTGGTGGTCCGTCGCGCGATCTTTAGCCGCGTACACGAGGTATTCGCCCCCCGGTTCGAAGCCGCCCCCGAGGCAGTCTGTTCCCGGCTCGAGATCATGCAGAGCAACAACCGGTCCTGGGTTGCCTTTCCAGTACCGCTCTACGCGGAACTCAACCTGGTAACGGCGGCGGCCTCTCATCTCTGGATGTTGAGGCAGCAGCTTGGATTCGACAACGGTGCCCAGGAACACGACTGACGCTTCCGACATCGCGTCCTTGGCACCGGGGAACGACACGCACGTGCATGCATACCCAGTAACAGCCGAGAACAATAGGAGAGACATGCACGTGCTCACTTCAACACCTCAAACTCGAAATCCATGACCTTGCCGCGCACAACGTAGCAAAGGTAGTGCTCCCAGAAGCGGCGGTAGCGCGGGAAATGGTTCACCAAGAACTCGAAGCCGAGCCAGCGCCAGAAGGCGAGCAGTTTCACGTACACCGAGATCTCGCGGAAGCGTGCCTTGGAGTAATAACCGAAGCCGCCGTGGTTGGGGCCGAAATAGCGGAACGAGAAGCTGTTGAGATGGCTGCGATGGGTGGGGTCGCAGAAGCTGCTGAAGTCGGTGTAGTGCGGGGTCTCGATGTGCACGGTGCCGCCGGACCGGACGAGGCGGTGGAACTCTTCCATGGATGCGATCACGTCATCGACATGCTCGATGACATGGATGGCGAGCACGCGATCGAAGCTGTTTTCGCGGAAGGGGTAGGGAAGATGGTTGAGCTCGCAGAGAACGTCGGCGCGGCTCGCCGGATTGCGGTCGATGCCGATGGCGCCGGGCCGCTTATTGATGCCGCAGCCGACGTCCAGCACTCTCAGGTTTCGTGAATCGCTATTTTCAGGCACTCTTCAAGCACGTCTACGGCGAAGGCAGCCTGGTCGCGCGAGATCACCAGCGGCGGGCACAGGCGGATCGTGTTCGGTCCCGCACCCAACACCAGCAAACCGCGCTCGAACGCCAGGCTGATCACGCGATCACGGATCTCCGGGGCCCGCTCACGCGTCTGGCGATCGCGCACCAGCTCGATGCCGATCATGAGCCCTAGGCCGCGTACATCGCCGACAACAGGATAGCGCGCCGGCCAATCCCGCAGCCGGTCCATGATGTACGCGCCCATGCGCGCGGCGTTATCCACCAAATCCTGTTCGAGCAACTCGATGGTTGTGAGCGCCGCGGCACAGGCAACCGGGTTGCCTCCAAACGTTGAGGCATGCGCGCCGGGCGGCCACGTCATCAAATCGGCCCGAGCTACGGTCGCGCCCAGCGGCAATCCGCTGGCAATGCCTTTCGCCACCGCCAGAATGTCAGGCGACGCCTGAAAATGCTCCGCCGCCCACATCTTCCCGGTCCGGCCGATACCAGACTGCACTTCGTCGAAAACGAGCAGCATACCAAACCGCTTGGCGATACGCGCCAGTTCGTCGAAGAATTTTTGCGGCGGGACGACGTAGCCGCCCTCGCCTTGCACAGGCTCGACGACGATGGCCGCCACTTCGTCGGCAGGCAGGATCGTTTTCACGAGCTGGTCTTCGATTACCTTGGCGCACTCGACGGCACAAGTGTCCGGCGATTTGCCATAAGCACAGCGATAACAATACGCATACGGAATGTGATGTACGCCCGGCATGAGCGGGCTGAAGCCACGGCGCTGCGCGGGTTTGCTCGCCGTGAGCGCGAGCGAGCCGAGGGTTCGGCCGTGGAAGGCGCCAAGGAACGCGATGAATTTTTCGCGGCCCGTGGAGTAACGAGCGAGCTTGAGCGCCGCTTCGATCGCTTCCGTGCCCGAATTGCCGAACGATACACGCCGTTCGCCGCCGCCGGGAGCGATTTCGGCGAGCTTCTCGGCCAGAGCGACCATGTTTTCGTAGTAAAAGTCGGTGCCAGACATGTGCACCAGGTCGGCAGCCTGGCGCTGAATGGCATCGACCACTCGGGGGTGACAATGACCCGTGGCAACCACGGCGATGCCGGCATTGAAATCGAGAAAACGGTTGCCGTCCACATCTTCCACGATGGCGCCCTCGCCGCGCTTGGCGACCAACGGGTAGGAGCGTGTGTACGACGGAGAAATGACCTTGCGGTCGCGCTCGATAATCCGCCGCGCACGAGGCCCCGGCAGAGCGCCAGAAATGACCGGCAAGTCCGGACGGACCGCATCCAGCGTGCTCTTCATAAATCCTCCAATTTCTTTGTTTCTTTACCTGGAAAAGACAGACCAGTGAGGAGGGTTACTAATCAGAACCGAAGAGGCTGGGACGCGCGTTGGCGGGCCGGTACTCCATGCCTATATTGTAGCCCCGGAGGGCAAGCGACGGAAGGGGAAACTGGGCGAAATTCGGGTTACAAAGTCGCTAACCGCCGGATTTCTGGTCCTTGTCCTTACCTGGTTCCTTCTGTGGCTCGGCCAGCTCGTTGGGGTCCGCATTGACCGGGATGGCGAAATCGACAAATCCGGCAAGCATCTCGTCCCAGGTTTGGTCGCCCCAGAAAACCTCCTTGGTCGGGTCGGGATTGTAGGGATTATTCGGTGAATTGTCGTAATGAGCCACTGCCGTGAGCACCGTCCCCTTGGGGAGCTTCAAAGGCTGGGCGAGCTGATAAGTGATCTGCCAGTTGAAGTCGTACTTCGGCATCGAGAACAGCGTCTCGGATTTACCATCGGGATAAGTCACGCGATACTCGAACGATTTGCCGCGAACATGCATGTGCGGAAAGAAATTGAGCAACGTGGCATCGCGATTTACGGTGGCTCTGGCATCCACCACCTGATCCGGCGCCCCGGGCGGAATGCGGAAGTGGCCGTTCATGATAAAGGTGTTCACCACGCGTTCGCGAGGCGGCTGCTTGGAGAAAATAATTCCCACCTTCGTGCGGTCCGTGGTCTCTTTGCCTTTGGCGGTGTAGTGCATCTGAAAGATGAGGTCGGTTCCGGCCTTCACGAAACGGGCTTGGCCGGGTGCGGTCTGATAGGCTACGCCTCCGGGAACATAGACTGAGATCATCTCTATGCCTCCCAGCAGAAACTCGCCCTGGCCTGTGTCCACTTGACGCTTCTGCTCACTATCGTGCTCCGGTACCCAGGCGACACCGGGTTTCATGTCTTCCAGCCATTTCGATCCTGGCGGGCGCGCCACCATCACCACGTGATGGACTACGGATCGCGATCCTGGGCGGACTTCGATCTTGTCGATCCACTTATCTTCGGTGAACGCTTTGGGCAGAAGGAAGTAGGTGTACTCGATGGTTCCGGTGGCAGGGACCTTGTACTCGATGGGCATTTCGTAGACCAGGTCAGGCTTGCCGATGGTCCAGCCTCGGTGAATTGGAGTGGGGCAGGAGCATCTTTGGGATCGCCTTCGATGGCTCCCTGATCGGCCCAGGCGACCAGGGTTCGAACCTCTTCGGGAGCCAGGCGGCGATCGTTGGCGAAGTGGCCGACGGCGGGATCGGCAAACCATGGCGGCATTTTCTTAGACAGCACGGCCTCTTTCATGGCCTTGGCCCAGGGGCGGGCGTCCTTGTAAGTGAGCAGAGAGAAGGGCGCGGCTTCGCCGGGGCGGTGACACTCCTGGCAGCGCTTCTGCAGGACGGGCAAGACCTGCTTATTGAAAGTGATGGCGGCAGGATCGACGTTGGCGGCGCACAAGGTACTTGTGACAGCCAGAGAGGCGAGCAGAGAGCGCATGAGAGACCTCCGAAAGCCGAGTAAGTCCGTGGTGCTCATTGTACCGCCCGAGTGTCCGGAAATGGGAATGGGTTTGTATTTGAAAATTGTCGTTACAGAGCGCAAGTAGCTTCGTCACAGGGACATGCCATGTCTCGTTTTCAGGTATAGCACGGGGCAAATCTCGTTCCGGAGGAATAGAATCAAGACATGAATATCCGAATATCGCTCTTGTTACTGCTCGCTGGAGCGGGGCTGGCGGAAAACCAGCCGATGTTTCGCGGCGGGCTCGATCATACGGGAGTCTATCCGGGGACGGCGCCGCGCACTGAGCCTAAGTTGAAGTGGAAATTCGCAACGGGCGGGCAGGTGATCTCGTCGGCAGCAGTGGCCAATGGGGTGGTTTATGCCGGCAGCACCGATCAACAGCTGTACGCGGTGGATTTCGAAACGGGTCAGTTGAAGTGGAAGTTCGGCACGGAGAGCTCGATTACCTCGTCGCCTGCGGTTGCGGATGGCGTTGTGTATTTCGGGAGCTATGACGGCATGTTTTATGCCGTGGACGCAGACACAGGAAAACTGAAGTGGAAATTCGAGACCGGCGGCGAACGGCGGTTCGGACACAGGAATCTCCACGGGCTACATCCGTCGGGCGAAGTCATGAGCGATCCCTGGGACTTCTACTTATCGTCACCGGCGGTGTACAAGGGCGCGGTTTATTTCGGCAGCGGCGACAACTATGTCTACTCGCTCGATACCGCCACAGGGTCGCTCAAATGGAGATTCCGAACGGGCGATGTCGTCCACGCCTCGCCGGCGATTGTCGAGGACACGGTCTACATCGGCTCCTGGGATGGCCTGTTGTATGCGCTGGAAGCGTCGACGGGGAAGGTGAAGTTCGAGGTTCAAGCCGGAACCGACCCGCAGACGGGAAATCAGCAGGGCTTTCAATCGTCACCTGCGGTTTCAGGCGGTGTGGTGTATGTCGGCTGCCGGGATTCGTTCGTCTACGCCATCGACGCGAAGATAGGAGCGCGCAAATGGAAGGTTTTCAATAAAGGCTCCTGGATTATGCCCTCGCCGGCCGTGCACGACGGAAAAGTCTACTTCGGCACGTCGGATACTTCGCTGCTGCGAGTCGTCGCTGCCTCCGATGGATCGGAGGTGGCTACGATTGAAGCAAAATTTCCCATCTATTCCTCACCGGCGATTGCGGGCGACACCCTTTATGTGGGCACCTTCGGCGGCAAGCTGTTGGCGATGGACCTAAAAACGCAAAAAATCCTTTGGGAATTCCAGACCGAGGCCTCAAAGAAGAATGCTCCGGGGCTCTCGAAGGCGGACGGGACCATCGATCTCAACAAAATGATGACGCGCAATTTCTACGATGACATGGTGATCGGAGTGGCGCGCTACTTATCGACGGGGTCGATTCTCGCGTCGCCGGTTATCGAACACGGCGTAATCCTGTTCGGAAGCGCCGATGGCAACATCTACGCATTGATGTAAGCCCCTTGGTTTCTAGTTCGGGCATGAGCCTACCGCACTGTATGATGGGTAGGCTCATCAAAGCGAAAACACGGCCCCTGGATTGACTGGACTTGATCCGGGCCGAAAGCGCGCACGCTGAGAACGAGGGCTCGATGACCGTAATTGCCCGATTGGAGCAATGGAAGGAGTCAGGCGTCATCTCGTCTGAGCAGCACATGCTGCTGACGGGCCTCGCGCGCGGAGAGCCGTTTTCCATTTTCCTCGAATTGAATATTCTGCTCTACGCGGGAATCCTGGCCTTCGTGGGCGGCCTCGGCTGGACGGTTGTGACGTGGTCACGGCAACTGGGCGACGCCGTCATCCTGGTTGGTCTCACTGCAATACTCGGCATCTGTTTCTGGTACTGCTTCTCGCGCGCGGCGCCCTGGTCCCGCACGGAAGTTCAGTCACCCGGATTGGTTTTCGACTATGTGCTTTACCTGGGGAGCATGGCCTGGTCTGTAGAGCTCTCTTACATCGAGACCCGGTTTCATCTGCTCTCCGGACAGTGGGACGACTATCTGCTGGCGACGGCCGGCCTGTTCTTCTTCCTGGCTTATCGTTTTGACAACCGGTTCGTGTTGTCGCTGGCCCTCTCTGCGCTCGCCGGATGGTTCGGACTCACGATCTCACACTGGCCGTCACATGAGGACGCAACGTACCGTCTGTATGCCGTTGTCTACAGCCTGGTGATTGGTGCCGGCGGAGCCGCGGCGAACCGCCTTGGCGTGAAGCCTCACTTTCTCGGTACATACCTGAATGTTGCGGCCAATGTGCTGTTCTGGGCGCTGCTGTCGGGCGTATTCGAACACCAGGGTTATGTGGTCTGGCTGGTTGGCCTGCTGGCGGCATGCGGTGCATCCCTCGCGTGGGGCTTGAAGCGGCGGGAGTTTTCGTTCATCGCCTATGCCGCGGTGTATGGCTACGTGGGGGTCAGCTCGGTTCTCATTCGCGAGATGCACGACGAAACCGCCGTCCTCGGGTATTTCGTGTTTACCGGCATCGCTATGCTGGTCGGGCTCGTGTGGATCGCGCGTCGTTTCGGGAGAAGAGCGTGAGAGCCTACAGCGCATCCAGCGAAGAAGCCGTGCGCACCCGCGATCTGTTGAAGGATTGGCATAGCGAGGGTCTTCTGACCGCGGAACAGTACCAGCGCATGGAGCAAGAGACTGTGTGCGATCTGCGCCGCACAAATATTTTTCTGCGTCTGGTCCTGTTCCTCTTTACGCTGGTCATCGCGGGCGCGGCGGCGGGGCTGTTCTTTACGGTTTTTTTTCCTCATACCGGGCAGCAGACGATCGGCATTTTTCTGCTGATGTTTGCTGTTGCGTATTACGCGGCCGCCGAATTTGCGGTGGCCCGCATGCGACTCTACCGGTACGGGATCGAAGAGGCGCTGTTGACGTGCGCGGTTGTCTCTCTTTGCCTGGGCTTGCAGCTGGCTTTTTTTGGCACCGTTTACTCCTCGGCGCCGCCGCTTGGGACGGGATGGGAGGTTCCCGCTGCCGGAGTGATCGCCTCGCTCTGGATCTGGCATCGTTTTGGACTCCCGTATGCTCCGGTTGCCGCGATGCTGTTTGTCGTCGAGCTGTCCAGCGACTGGGCCGCTTCACTTACGTCCCGGCATCTGATCATTGCGGCGCTCTATTCCGCCGGCCTCGTAGCCGTGATGTCACTGCGCCGGCGGCATCGCTTCACTTATCTCGACCGCGAATACTCGATTGGCGAAGCGCTCCTGTGGCTCGGCATTTACCTGGCATTCAATCTTCAATTTTCATTGACGAGTGTGTCGTGGCTTGGGTGGGGCGTTTCGGCGAGTACCACACAATTCCCACGGCCGTTCTACTGGACTACGTGGGTGTTGATCTGGTGCCTGCCGCCCCTCGTTCTCGCGCGCGGCCTGCGCGGAAAAGACCGCTTCGTCATTGCAGCCGGCGCGGTGATGGCCGCCCTCACCCTCGTGACGAACAAGCCCTATCTCGGCTGGCCGCGGCAAACCTGGGACCCCATGCTGCTGGGTGCGCTCCTGACCGTTGTTGCGATCTGGCTGGCAAAGGGGCCTGGGGGAATTCGCCGGGGTTTCACGGCCCGGCGCTTGTCGGCCAAAGATAAGCATTGGATCAACATCGGAGTTTCGACGATCGGATTTGCGGCGCCGGACATGGTCACGCCGCCGCACCGGCAAACGGACAGTGCGGATTTCCACTTCGGTGGGGGGGATTCCGGGGGCGGAGGCGCTTCTTCCGATTTCTGAGGCCGGACGGATAGGGTGCCCGAGCCTTTCTTAAAAGAATTTGGATCGGCTATGAGCTCCGTTCTCGCCGGCTCCACTTCCGCGTAGCCAATTACGCACACCCGAGTCGAGCCTTGAAGACGGACGGTATCAGTGTTTCAGGCCGTGATATCTTAACGGATAAAGAAGGGAGCCGCTCTTATATCCGCCATTACTCTGGTCCTGGCGACACTGCTTTCGCCGGGTGCGGTGCCAGGCGCGGCGCCGCATTCCTTTAAGGTTCGGGTCAACGTCTCCCGGGTTCCTAAGGCGCGGCCATATGTCAAACCGACAAAGGAGTTGATCGCCGAGTGGTACCCAAAGATCAATATCATCCTGTTCGGCAAGGATTACCCGCTTGCTTTGAAGGAAGTGCAGATCATCTTTGAGCCGAACAGTTATTGGGTCTCCGGCTCAGATCGTGTCGAGGTGCCAGCCTACGAAGAGGAAGATATCCCGCGATCGATCGGGAGGATACACGTTAACTTCTCTTATCTCGAAAAAGCGAAACCCCCATATGCGGCGATGCTGATTCATGAATTGACCCACGTAAACCAGCAATACAAGAACTATCCGAACTGGCTAAACGAAGGCATGGCTGATTACATCCGCCATAAGTACTTTGAACGCGATATCGCGACAACGTTGTATCCCCTGGATGGATACCCGGTAGATCAGGCGAAGCTGCGCAAAGAGGGTTATCTTTTCGGATATACCATCGCCGCTCCCTTCCTGGCGTGGCTGGAGGAGCGGAAAGATCCGGGTCTGATCGTCGCCCTGAACCAGGCGTTGCGGGCTGGTAACTACTTGCCGGCTATATTCCAACAACGTTGCGGCGGCACTCTTGATGCACTCTGGCGTGACTTCATTGCGCAGAGCCCGCGGCAATAGAATGCGGAGAGCGCTTTGCGGCTGCCATTGACGTACCGCGACGCTCGAGCACCCCGATTTGACATTTCGAAATCCGACGGCCCTTTGCCTTCCACATACGGCCGTCGCTATACTCGCTGAATATCTCGCATTTAGAGGTGTCATATGCGCACGCGCCTGAACGCAGGGCTTTTTTTCCTTTTTTCACAATTCGTTTTCGCCCAGGCGATCGATATTGATATCCCATACCAGAGATTCGTTCTCAAGAACGGCCTCACCGTGATCGTGCACGAGGATCATAAGGCGCCGATTGTGGCGGTGAATATCTGGTACCACGTGGGGTCGAAGAACGAGCGGCTGGGGAAGACCGGGTTCGCCCATTTATTCGAGCACCTGATGTTCGGGGGCAGCGAGCATTTCAAGCGGCGCTACATCGAGGCCATGGAGCCGATAGGGGCGACCGACCTCAACGGCACGACCAACGAAGACCGCACCAACTACTTCGAGAACGTGCCCTCGGGCGCGCTCGACTACACGCTGTTTCTGGAGTCGGACCGCATGGGCCACCTGCTGGGGGCTATCGATCAGAAGACGCTCGATCTGCAGCGCGGCGTTGTACAGAACGAGAAGCGGCAGGGAGAAAACCAACCATATGGCGTGACTGAGCAGCTCATCGTGCAGAACACGTACCCGGCGGGCCATGCCTATTCGTGGTCGGTAATCGGTTCCATGGAAGATCTGAATGCCGCTTCCATGCAGGACGTGCAGGAATGGTTCAAAACGTATTACGGCCCGTCGAACGCAGTGATCGCCATCGCCGGCGATATCGACCCGAAGGCCGCGCGGGAGAAAGTCGAAAAATACTTCGGCGACATACCCGCGGGACCGCCCATCGCCAAGCAGCAGGCGTGGATCGCGAAAATGACCGGCACGCACCGCCAGATTGTGGAAGACCGGGTTCCGCAGGCGCGTGTTTACAAGGTTTGGAACGTGCCGCCGGTGGGAACCGCGGACACGGATTATCTCGATCTGGCAGCCAGCGTTCTATCCCACGGCAAGAACTCTCGACTCTACAAGCGGCTGGTCTACGACGATCAGATTGCTACGGACGCGATGTCCTATGTGGATGAGCGGGAGATCGGGGGCCAGTTCTATGTTCGGGCCACGGCCAAGCCGGGCGGTGACCTGGCAGCGGTGGAAAAAGCGGCCGATGAGGAACTGGCGAAGTTGCTGGAAGCGGGCCCAACCGAGCACGAGATCGAGCGCGCACGGACCGAGTACATGGCGAACTTCATCCGCGGCGTGGAGCGCATCGGCGGATTTGGCGGCAAGTCGGACCGTCTGGCGCGAAGCCAGGTGTTCGAGGGCAGCCCGGATGCCTACAAGACGACGCTGAAGCGCATTCAGGCGGCCACGACGGACGATGTACGCTCGGCGGCGCGGCGCTGGCTATCCGATGGAGTTTACATCCTCGAGGTTCACCCGTATCCGCAGTACACGACCGTGGCAACCAACGTGGATCGCTCCAAGCTGCCGGATCCGGGCGCGCCTGCCGAGCTGCGCCTGCCGAAGGTGCAGCGCGCGCAGCTCAGCAATGGTCTGAAAATCGTTCTGGCCGAGCGCCATGAGCTCCCTCTGCTCCATTTGTGGCTGTCGGTGGATGCGGGATATGCGGCCGACCAGTTTGGCGTGCCGGGCACGGCGAAGCTCGCCGGAGCGCTCTTAACGGGCGGCACCAAGACCCGCACGGCTCTCGAAATCAGCGATGAACAACAGATGCTGGGGGCGCAGATCGGAGCGTTCTCCGATTTGGACGCTTCCATCGTGAGCCTCTCCGCGCTCAAGCCCAAGCTCGATGCATCGCTCGAGCTCTACGCGGATGTGATTCTGCATCCGGCGTTTCCGCAGGCGGATTTCGAGCGGCAGAAGAAACTCCAGCTTGCCGCGGTGCAGCGTGAAAAGGTGCAGGGAATCACCATGGCGCTGCGCGTGTTTCCGGCGCTGATCTACGGCAAAGGGCACGCTTACGGGAGCGCGCTGACCGGGTCAGGGAACGAATCGAGCCTGGCCAGGATCACGCGTGACGACCTGGTGAAATTCCATTCCACCTGGTTCCACCCGAACGACTCGACCCTGGTGATTGCCGGAGATACGACGCTGGCCGAACTGACTCCCAAGCTGGAGAAGCTCTTCGCGGGATGGCCGCGCGGCGAGACGCCCCACAAGAACATCAGCCGTGTGGAACTGCCCGCGAAGCCCGTGGTTTATCTGCTGGACCGCCCCGGCGCGCAACAGTCGGACATTATTGTGGCCCAGGTAGCGCCGCCGAAGAACAATCCGTCGGAGATCGCGATCGAAACCATGAACTCGATTCTGGGCGGCGAATTTGGCGCCCGTATCAACATGAACCTGCGTGAGGACAAGCACTGGTCCTACGGCGCGCAAAGCCTGCTCATCGACGCGCGCGGGCAGCAATCTTTTCTGGTCTATGCGCCGGTGGAGACGGACAAAACCAAGGAATCGATGGCAGAGATCAGCAAGGAGCTGCGCGGCCTCGTGGCCGACCGCCCGGCCACGGCGGAGGAGTTGAAAAAAGCACAGGACACGATTACTCTGCAGCTTCCCGGATCGCGCGAAACCATCGATGAAGTGGGCGGTTCCCTACTCGATCTGGTGCGCTTTAATTTGCCGGACGATTACTACCAGAGCTACGCCGATAAAGTGAAATCGCTGCATACGGCAGACATTGCCGACGCCGCGCATACCGCGCTGCATCCGGACAAAATGGTTTGGGTGGTGGTGGGTGACCGCGCCAAGATCGAAACCTCCGTCCGGGAGCTCGGGCTGGGCGAGGTGAAGCTGATGGACGCCGACGGCAACCCGTTATAGCGTCCGCAAGATGTTCGATAGCGAGACGGCGCGTTCCAGGATCGGACAGAGCGGCTCGTTCGTGTCAACGGACGTAAGGAGTTGCGGGCGTCGCGGGGGCGGCTGCCCGGCAGCGAAATTGCTCGACTGATTGAATATGAGCCAGTGGATTCTCGCCGGCCGTGCGCTGGCCAGGCGTCCCGGTTTCTCCGTCGCGGTTATCGCCATACTGGCGGCCGGTATTGGCGCCAACACCGCGATCTTCTCCCTGGTGGATGCGGTGCTCTTGAAGCCCCTCCCCTACCCGAATTCGGACCGTTTGGTGACGGTGATGGAGACCAGCCCCTCCAGAAGCGAGTCGACCAGCCTCATCGCGCCGGCACGCCTGGAAGACTGGAACCGGAGAAACCGGACTTTTGAAACGATTGCCGCGGCGTACGGCGAAAATGTCACCGATACCAGCGGTAATGAGCCCGAGCGGCTGGCGGCGCGCCGCGTTTCCCCGGGCTACTTCCAGGTGTTTGGCGTGAGGCCAGCGGTTGGCCGTACGTTTACACCGGAGGAGGAGCTGGACGGCGGACCGCTTGCGGCGGTGATTCATTCCGGTCTGTGCGAACGCCGTTACGGCAAAGCGGCCGGCGTCATCGGCAAGCGCCTGGTGATCGAGGGCCGGGGCTACACCATTGTCGGAGTGATGCCGAAAGATTTCAGCTCCGGAGTGGATATCTGGATACCGGCGCAGCTCGCCGCGGGCCTGATGCGCAACCGCGATGCCCGCTTCTATATCGGAATCGGGCGTATGAAGCCGGGCGTGACTATCGCCCAGGCCCAGGAAGATCTGGTAAGGGTGCAGCGCGATTTGGGTCGGGAGTTTCCCGCGTCAGACAAGGGATGGTCGGCCGTTGTGGGCGATTTGAAGGACGCCCGTATTGGCGATTCCCGCCGCCCTTTATGGTTTGTGTTCGGCGCGGTGGGCCTTCTGTTGATGATTGCCTTGGCGAATACCGGCGCGCTGATGCTGACGCAGCTCCAGCGGCGCGCACGCGAGCTGGCCATCCGCAGTTCAATGGGGGGCACACGCGGGCAGATCGTCGCCGGCGTGATGCGCGAAATTCTGCTGATGGCGGCGGCTGGCACGGGCCTCGGCTGCCTGGTAGCGGTGTGGCTGGTGGCTGCCCTTGCTCAATCGCCGGCTACGTTGCCGCGCGCGGAAACGGTTCAACTGGACTGGCGCGCCCTGGCGTTCGCGGCCGTGACCGGCGCCCTGGCGGCGACACTTTGCGGATTGCTGCCGGCGCTCCAGTCGACACGGACCAACCTGGCCACCCTGCTGGCACGCGGCGGGCGCGGCGCATCCGCCGAACACCGGTGGCAATCGTCGCTGGTAGCCGGGCAGATGGCGATCACACTGCTGCTTCTGGCGAGCGCCGGACTGATGTTGCGCAGCTATTACAACCTGTCGCAGGTCGATCTGGGGTTCGATGCCGCTCACGTGGTCACGTTCCATGTTGGCGCGGGGTGGGGTGAAGATCGCATGCGCGTAGGCCGGATGCAGAAAGCGATTCTGGCCGCATTGGAGCGAGCACCCGGCGTAGAGGTCGCGGGCGATACGAACTTTCTTCCGACTACCGGCGCTACGCTACGGTATCAGGTGACGCTCGATGGCGTCGCGGGCGCCGGCGACAGCCCGCACATTACGATCGGAGAACGCAGCATCAGCCGGGGCTACATCCGAGCCATCGGTCTACCACTGCTCGCGGGCCGGGACTGCCCCGATCTCGCTCCCATGTCGACCACGTCTCCCAAAGCTCTGGTCAGCCGCACATTCGCGGAAGCCTACGGACAGCGGCGCAGCGTGGTGGGCCGGCATGTGCGCTGGGCGGATCAGCCGCTCGGAGATCCGATGGAAATCGTCGGCGTCGTCGGCAATGCTCGGGAAGATACTCTGGCTGTTTCATCCGCGCCATATCTCTACGTCTGCATGGCGCCGGGCGGCTGGCCCGACCCAGAGTATGTCGCCCGCACTCACGGGAATGTCCGAGTGTTGATGCAGGCCATTGGATCTATCGTCCACAACGTCGATTCATCACGCGCTGTTTTCGGTCTGCGGACGGTGGAAGACGTCGTCAACGATTCCTTGCAAGCACCGGGATTGAACGCGCGGCTCCTGACGGGGTTCGCCGCGGTTGCTTTACTGCTGGCTTCGGTCGGTCTCTACGGTCTGGTGTCGCTCGCCGTCGGAGTACGCACGCGCGAAATAGGCGTCCGCATGGCGCTGGGGGCAGGCGCGGGGCAGATCGCCGGCCATGTTGGGGGCGGTGTGTTGCGGCTGCTCGCAGCCGGCGTATCGCTCGGCCTGATCCTGAGTCTTTTTGCCGAACGGGCTCTTCGTTCCGTATTGTTTGGAGTGAGTCCCATGGATGTAGAAACACTAGCCGGCGCGGTACTGACGCTGGTATTGGTTGCGGGCCTGGCTACTCTGGCGCCCGCTCGCAGGGCCACTCGCGTCGACCCGCTCGAAGCCATCCGAACCGAGTAAACTCAAGTAATGAGAGTCCTCGTCACTCTCGCCTTCCTATCCGTTTCGGTCCTCTATAGCCAGACCGAGCACAAAGACAAGGTCACTGACTATCCCGTCCACGCCATGGCCGGAAATGTGGGGATCGGCGCCGACTATCTTGTCCACAGCATTCCCGCTGGAGACCAGACTCTGTTCGCGCAGGATTACCTCGTGGTGGAAGTCGCGGTCTTTCCTGCATTCGCCCAGCCGGTTACCGTTACCGGCAACACCTTCACTCTGCGATTGAATCGCGCCAAGTTCCCCTTGGCTTCCATTTCACCCGGTTTCGTGGCGGCGTCACTCAAATACCCCGACTGGGAGCCGCACCCGCATGCGGAAGCAACAGCCGGCATGGGCAACGGCGGAGTTATCCTGGGGCGCCCGGCAGGCGTGGGCCGTTTTCCCGGGGATCCCAACGAGGACCGCCGGTTGCCGAGAGTTCCTGATGTTGGACAGCAACAGGGCGTCGGGCGTACAGCTCCACAAAGTGCCGAGGAGGTCATCAATCGAACGGCTTTCGCCGAAGGAGAAATCGACCACCCGATGAGCGGATTTATATATTTTCCGTTCAAAGGAAAAATGAAGTCTCTGAAGTCCGTTGAGCTTATTTATCAGGACAGAAATACCTCGATTATCTTGAAATTGTTGTAACTATTTCCCGGGATTTATGGTACCGTTACTCTGATCGGCATCTCTCTCATGTCGTTCAGTTCCGCACCCGTGCCTTCTACTCCAGACGATCCTACCCGCCGTAAGGAACAGATCCGCGCCGGCCAAACCGCTCTCCTTTATTCCAATTCCAATGTGAGTGCCGGAGTTACATTGGCGGCGACCGCCGCAATGTCCTATCTCCAGTGGAAAGTGATTGCGCACCCGGCCATAGTGGCGTGGGCCGTGTACATGCTGCTGGTTGCTGCTGCCAGGTTCATTCTGGGCCTGCGCTACCAAAGCATTTCGAGGGCGCCCCACGATTCCAATGCGTGGTCCACAGCTTTCGTTGCCGGCGCGCTCCTGGCGGGTCTCGGCTGGGGCGCTGCCGGCATCTGGCTTTTCCCTCAGGATGACGTGACCCACCAGGTTCTACTGGCATTCGTCTTAGGCGGAATGATGCTGGGCGGCGGTTCCATTTTGGCTGCCCGCCGCGCGGCTTTCCTGTCGTTTCTTGTTCCCGCCGGGCTGCCCGTCGCACTGCACTTTTTCATCCCTGCAGATGAAATTCACCTTGCCATGGGCTCGCTGGCGGCCATTTTTACGCTAGCCACCGTCATCAGCACATGGCGCATTTACTACACCATCGGCGCTGCTCTCAACCTGCGCTTCGATAACGAAGATTTGGTAAGCGCTCTCAAGGTGGAAAACGCACGCGCCGATACCCTGAACCAGACGCTTGAGCTTCGGGTCCAGGAACGAACGGCTGAGCTTAACCGCGCAGTTTCGTTTTTACGCGAGGAGATCGCAGAGCGCAAACGCGCCGAGGAAGAACGCGCGCGAATGGAAGTCGATTTACGCCATGCCCAGAAATTACAAGCCATCGGCGTTTTGGCCGGCGGTGTCGCGCACGATTTCAATAACATTCTGACGGCGATTGCCGGTTATACCGAGCTCGCCCAGGATCTGGTGGCCAAAGACTCCGAGGCCTTCGGCCATCTCGATCAGGTGATGAAGGCCAGTACACGAGCCGGGGAGCTGGTTCGTGGATTGTTGGTCTTCAGCCGCAAAAGCACACACTCACCCGATCTCATTTCAGTAGCTGCGGTGGTCAATGAGGCGCTCGATCTGTTGCGCGCGTCCATTCCGTCGTCCGTTCAGGTGCGGCGCGACATCGACGCCGAATGCGGCTGCATCTTCGCTGATGCTGGCCTCATTCATCAGGTAGTGATGAATCTTTGTACCAATGCGTACCAGGCTATGGCCGGCAACACAGGCACGCTGGAAATCTGTCTGGAACCAGTGGAGATCGGCAGCGAAGGCGCCAGCCATCAATCGGGTCTGCCTGAGGGCGGATACATTCGGCTCCGCGTCAGCGATACCGGGCCGGGAATTCCGCCTACCATCGCTGAAAGAATCTTCGAGCCCTTCTTCACAACTAAGGCCCCGGGCCAGGGCACCGGTTTGGGGTTGGCCGTAGTGCACGGCATCGTAACCGGTTACGGCGGGGTGATTCGCTTTGAGAACCGGCAGCCTCACGGCACGACATTCTTTGTCTACCTGCCCCGGGTCAGCGCCGGATATCCGTCCGACACTCGCGAGTTTGGCCCGGCTCCTAAAGGCTCGGAAAGAATTCTCTTCATCGATGACGAAGAGGCGATCGCCAGCCTGGGCGCGCGCATGCTGCAGGATCTCGGCTACCTGGTTACGACGAGGACGAGCAGCATCGAGGCGCTGAATCTGTTTACCGGCGCACCCGGGCTGTTTGATCTGGTCATAACGGACTACATGATGCCGCATATGACCGGCGGCGAACTACTGGCGCGACTACGACAGGTGCGCGCCGACATCCCGATCATCCTGACCTCCGGATTTAACGATGAGGTGGTCACCTCCGACGAAAGCCGCAAACTTGGCGTGAGCGAGTACGTCCGCAAGCCATTTTCCGCCGTCACTTTGGGACACGCCATCCGCCGGGCCCTCGACCCCGCACGCTCCACATAGCGCACCGCTGGAAGAGCAGCCCGCGCGCCGGCCTGCAGTATCGGTTCACAATCGCGGTCAGTGTTTACCCATTCCGTGGAGCTGTTCGCGTTTTAGCCAGTTCAGCAGAAACAGCGCGGCAATCAGAAACAGCGGGCCGGATATAGAAAGGATCCAGTCCGGATGACGGGGGGTCGAAACCATGTACATGATTCCTACGCCTGCAAACAGCAACGTGCCGACCCATTCCCATCGCCAGGCGAGTGCCAGAATAACGAGCACAATGCCGGCCGGTATCAGATGCATCAGCAGCGCGATGATCACTTGCCAGAACGTATACCCTTCGTTGAAGACATCGGATGCGAACAAGCTCAGGAAAATAGCGAATGCGATACAGAGCGTGCGCGGAGTCCAGAATAGAACCCGCGCCGAGATTGCAGACATGCTGCCTCCTTGCGGGAGCCGGACGCCCCACCCGAATTGCACGCCCACGGAATGCCCAAGTCAAGGGGTACAGGCGTGGGCAGCTAGAATGAGATTTGCCCCCTGTCCACATCATCGGCGCCGGTCTTGCCGGTTGCGAAGCCGCCTGGCAGGTGGCGCGCGCCGGGGTGCCGGTCATCCTCTACGAGATGCGGCCCGTCCGTCAGACGCCGGCGCATCGTACTGATCGCCTGGCTGAGCTCGTGTGCAGCAACTCTCTCAAATCGGATCAGGGCCCGTCTGCATCCTGGCTCCTGAAGGAAGAACTGCGGCGCCTCGAATCACTGCTGATTCGTATCGCAGATCGCGCGCGCGTCCCTGGTGGCCATGCGTTGACGGTCGATCGTGACGTCTTTGCTGCTGGTGTTACCGAAGCCATCGAGTCGGAGCCGCTCATCGAACTTCGGCGGGAAGAAGTCTCGTCCGTCCCCGAAGGAACGACTATCATTGCTACAGGACCCCTGACCAGTGATGCGCTGGCCGCCGAAATTGCCCGGCTCACCGGTTCTGATCGTCTCTATTTCTACGACAGCATCAGTCCGATTGTGGACGCGGCGTCGGTCGACATGTCAGTCGCGTTTCGCGCTTCGCGCTACGGCAAATCGCTCGACGGCACCGACGATTATTTAAACTGCCCGCTCGATCGCGAGCAATACGATCATTTCATCGATGCCGTGCTCGCCGCGGATGCCGTTGAAGCGCACATCCCCGGCGATACCCCGTTCTTCGAAGCATGTCTGCCCATCGAAGAAATCGCCCGCCGCGGCCGGGATACGCTGCGATTCGGCCCGATGAAGCCCATGGGTCTTATCGATCCGCGCACCGGCAAGCGGCCCTATGCGGTGGTCCAGTTGCGGCAGGAGAATATGCGTGCCGAAAGCTACAACCTGGTCGGTTTTCAGAATCACCTGAAATTCGGTGAGCAGGCGCGCATTCTGCGCATGATTCCGGGGCTCGAGCAAGCCGAGTTCTTCCGCTTCGGCCAGATCCATCGCAATACGTACATCAATGCCCCCGCGCTGCTGACCGCGACGCTGCAGCTTCGGTCGCGGCCTTCCGTTCTGTTCGCGGGCCAGATATCAGGTGTCGAGGGCTATGTCGAATCCATTGCCACTGGTTTGATCGCCGGACGCAACGCTGCGGCCTTGATGGTGAAGGAAAATCCGCGTTCTTTACCGCGCGAAACCGCTCTGGGTTCGCTGTGCCGGTACATTTCTTCCGCCGACCCGGACAATTACCAGCCGGCCAACATCGCCTTCGACCTGTTTCCTCCTCTCGACCAGGAAACCAGCCGGCGTCTGCGGCGCGACAAGAAAGCTCGCCATGCCGAGATCTGCCGGCGGGCGCTTCAGGCAATGAACGAGTCGTCGTATGCCAGCATCTGAGTTGGAGCATCAGATCGGGCGGTTCGTGGAGGAACTGGTGCGGAACAATGCTTCGCCGCACACCGTGACGTCTTACGAGTCGGACCTCCGGCAGTTCGTGGACTACTTCTCACCCCCGGGTGTGACGCCTCCCGCGCCCGACGAATTCGACGTGGTGAAGATCCGGGAGTGGCTGGCCGGCCTTTACGATCACAAGCTCAGTCCCGTTTCCATTCGCCGCAAGCTTGCGGCAGTGCGCGTTTTCTTTCGTTTCCTTGTGCGCGAAGGCCTGGCGCCCGTCAATACGCCGCGGCTGCTGCGCACTCCCAAGAGCCCCAAGAAGTTACCGGATGTGATGACCACCGAGCAGGTCAACGCACTGCTGGATGGCGTGGCCCTCGGCAAATTGGAGCGGCCACACCCCGCGCGAGATCTGGCCATGCTGGAGCTGCTTTACGGCAGCGGAATCCGTGTGAGTGAATTGGTCGGACTGAATCTGGACGACATCGACCGCACGGAACGCTGGTTGCGCGTTCGCGGTAAGGGGCGCAAGGAACGCCAGGTCCCGTTCGGGGGAAAAGCCGCTGCCGCCTTGGAGAGATACCTGGGGGAGCGCACCAGCCCGCAACAAGCCCTATTTCTGAACCATCGTGGTAGCCGGATCACCAGCCGGGGCGCGAGGGGCATTGTCAAGCTCTACGCGTCATTGATCGCCGGCGACTCCTCCATTCATCCCCACAGCTTCCGCCACGCCTTTGCGACCCACTTATTGAGTGACGGCGCCGATCTGCGATCCATTCAGGAGTTGCTGGGGCATGCGCGTTTGTCCACCACGCAAAAGTACACACAAGTCTCACTGACTGACTTGATGGCGGTTTACGATAAGGCGCACCCGAAGGCGTGAGTTAACTTTAGACAGTAGCGCGAATCGCCCGGAACTGAGCGGAAGCGCGTGCGCAGGCGTTGCCCAGGATGCGTTGAACTTCGCCTGGGGCAAAGGGTTGAGCAATCAGGTCGTAGGCTCCGAGGTTTAATGCCTCGGCCCAAAACCGGGCGTCAGCTTCCCGCTCCGTGACGATCACTTCGGCGTGGGGATTTTCGCAGCGTGCTAAGTCGAGAACGTCGCGCCACGTGCCGTCTGGCAGCTTGGCAGCGCTCAGGATCACGTCGTAAATGCTGGCCTTCAGTTTGCTGCGGACCTGCTTCACGTCCTCAACATGCTCAATCGAAACGGGAAGAGTATGGAGCATGCACGCCAGGGCAGCGGCATCGTCGCGATGAGGGGAGACGAAGAGGATTCCACTTCCCATGGCTCAAAATGTCCTTTCCCCTGTAGAGTAGAGCCGAGTCAATTTTGTTTCAAGATAATTTTGGTTTACTACCTTATTGCGAACGGATTATGTAGTGTTATCCAACACGTTCTGGTTTCATTACGGCAACATAGTTGAGATTTCGGTACAGCTGGTTGTAATCGAGCCCGAAACCGATGACAAAATGGTCTGGGATTTCGAAGCAGCGGTACTCGACGGGAACTTGTACTATGCGGCGTGATGTCCGATCGAGGAACGTGCAGACGGCTAGCGAATTCGGCCCGCGGCTGGCTAATGTTTGCAAAAGATAGCGCAGCGTGAAGCCCGTGTCGACGATATCTTCGATCAGCAGAACGTCTTCACCCTCGATGCTGTCATCCAGATCTTTGGCAATCCGTACAAGACCCGGCGCCCCGGACTTATTGGAGAAGCTGGAGATGGCCAGAAAATCCATCTTCACTGGAATCTCTATGCGGCGTGCCAGTTCGGCCAGGAAGAAAATCGAGCCTTTGAGAACTCCGATGAGTTTCAGATTCTTGTTAACGTAATCTTTCGAAATTCGCGCCGCTAGGGCTGCCGTGCGCTCCTCGATCTGCTCCTGCGTAAAAAGAACGCGCTCCACACCCGCAGGCAGTTCGGGGTTCATACTTTAGCGGTTCGGTCGGCGAGGCCATACTTGAAAATCAGGTTCTCGAAGTCCTTCTGATAGAACACCTGGATATTGATATGCGGGTAGAGTTCCTTCAGTAGCTTGACCTTTCGATTTTTCCTGGTGACGAGGGACTGCTTCATGGTGGTGAGCTCGACGTAGAGATCGAATTCGGACAGATAGAAATCCGGAGTGAAGGCTTCGGAAACCCTGCCGTCGCGATCCCACTGGATGGGGAAGCTGCGGGGTTCGTATTCCCATGGGATGCGGTAGAAGTCGAGAAGATTGGCAAAAATCTCTTCGCTCGGATGGGCGAAGCTCTTGCGGGGCAACGCCACCTTATCGGGCGGCACAATGCCATGTTTGGAAAGGCGGAGGCGGCAGCGAAACTGCAACTGAGCCTCGGCGGCGGCGGAAAGAAAGCCGCGCTCCGCCAAGCCGGATGCATGCGCGGTATTCACTATCAGCTCGGCGAGACGCTCGGTATCGAGCTGCTCCGCGTTTAAGACAAGATCGAACAAGTGCGCAGGCAAGGCGGAGGAAGAGAACCGCTGCTTGCGTTCGGCGCGATCGCGTTCTTCCATTTCGCGGATTGCCTGCCTTGCGGCAGGACGGTCGAGCCGCTCGTCGAGCATCACGTTGCCGACGCGCACGGAATCCGGGGCCACGATATGGACGCGGAGCATTCCAGGGAACTGCTTGGACAAGAGTTCCAACCCGTTGGCGCCGAGCACGAGGTGATGGGAAGTGGCAAGTTGGGCGACGATGGAGGCGACGAGATCCAGGTACGCCTTATCGGGGATCGTCGAGAGATTCGCGAATTCCTTCTCGACCAAAGCGGTAATGCGGGAAGCTGTCACCAGCTCCCAGTTGAGACGGTGAGCGGCGATGCGCGCCACTTCCTCGAACCGGCAACCGGGTTGTCCGGAAATGGCGATCAGCCCCATCTCACTCGCTCATCATATCGTACCCGGCGCTGCCGTCCTTGATCGATGAAGCGAATTAGCGGATCAGCGGCTTTCGGAACGTGCCTCGGTTTCGCTCCGTTTGATCTGTGCTCGACGCCGGCCCTTGGTGAGATTGGCTGCTGCTTTTTCGCGTGCTTCCTCGGTAGGTTCCACCTTGTTCACGACATCGGCGGCGCCCGCCGCACGCGCCATGCGCGTGGCCGTTCCTTTGTGCTGCAGAACGTCGGTCTTGCCGGTGATGGTCGCGCGGCCGCCCTGTACGTGAACCTCGAATTTGTCGGCGGCAATTTTGGACGCCGAGAAACGCTCGCGGATGTCCTTTTCAATTTGGGAGTCGGAGAGCGTTGTGCGATTGGCTGAACCATGCGTGCGGGCGGGGGCGGTTGGGTTCTTTGCGGCTGTTGCAGGTTTAGCAGCCGGGGCGGTTTGGCCATAACAGGCGAGTGCGGCCAGAAGGGTTGCAGCGAGAAAACGGTGATGTAATGTCAAGCGAGGAACTCCTTGTCTGTACTCCAGTGAGATGGATTTTCATCAATGTAATGCCGAAGAGTGTTGAGTTCTTCTTCGTTTCGGATCACGCGTTCCCAGTAACTGCGTTGCCAAATAGCGAAGCCAACGCATTTGCTGGCCGCTGATTTAAAGGACCCAATCACTACTGGTAGAGGCCGGGCATGCCCGGCCCCTACGGGGTTTGCGAACAGGAGGATGCCATGTACATGGTTGGGCATCACCACGAAGGCATCTAACGCTACATTGGAAAAATGTGCGGGAGTCTCGTCACAACAGCGCTTAACCACCAGAGCAGTCGGATTGCACACCATCAGACCGTTCACGATTCGCCGAAGATGTCATGCCGCCGCCGTGCGCAGATGGTAACGAAATACGCGCCCGCCTGCGAATAGTCAAAGTCCGGCAGGCGCACCTTACGCCGTAATTGAGATCTCTCCAAATAATTCGGTTCGCGAAGGAGCGCGTTTCTCTCAGGAATTTGACCGTTTTGAGGCATGATGAAGCATGCGCAGTATGAGGCTGCTCCGGCCGGCTTGCTTGTTCGTCATCTTGATTGGCGCGATATGGGCGAGCAATCCGCATCAGCTCAATATCGATTCATTCGAATTCATCTGGACCACGATTCGCGACCAGTACTGGGACCCAGCGTTTGGCGGTCTCAACTGGCAGGCGGTGCACGATGAACTGCGGCCGCGGATCGAGCATGCGTCGACCACGCAAGAAGCGCGCCGCGTCATGAGCGACATGATCGGCCGTTTGGGGAAATCACACTTTGGAATCATCGCCGCGGATGTTTACGGCGACTTGGATGAGCGCGAGGCAGCAGTCGGTCCGGCGACAACCGGGATTGACGTGCGGGTGCTCGACGGGAAAGCGATCGTGACCTCGGTAGAGGACGGGTCGTCCGCAGCGCAGCAAGGTGTCCGCGCAGGTTGGGAAGTGGTGAGTGTCGATGGCACGCCGGTTGCGCCGGCGCTTCGGCGGATTGCCGAATCGGACGAACATTCTACGATGCGGGAATTGCATTTAGCGCGCTCGCTGGAATCGAAGCTCACGGGCACCGACCGAAGCCATGTGCGGGTCGAATTCATGGACGCGGCAGGCCGGCATGTCAGGAAGCAATTGGAGCGCGCGGAGCCGGCCGGCCCCCTATCACGCTTCGGCTATTTGCCGCCCACGCATGTCTGGTTTCGCTCGCGGAGGGTAGCACCCGACGTCGGATATCTGACCTTCAATCTTTTCCTCGACCCGGCGAATCTGATGCCCCAGTTCGGAGAGGCGCTGAAGGGCTGCGCGGAGTGTGCGGGTGTGATTGTGGATCTTCGCGGGAACCCGGGAGGGCTTGGCATCCTGGCGACGGGCATGGCTGGATGGTTCATCGATAAGCCCGATCTCCGGCTGGGAGTGATGCATATGCGGAACGCGACGATCAGGTTCACGGTGAATCCGCGGTTGCCCCAGTTTCGCGGCCTGCTCGCGGTACTGGTGGACGGGTGTTCGGCTTCCACGTCGGAAATCTTCGCCGAGGGAATGAAGGATCTGGGGCGGGCGCGCGTTTTCGGGACCCGCACGGCGGGCGCGGCTCTGCCTTCGGCGATCGATAAGCTTCCCAACGGAGACGGCTTCCAGCACGCCGTGGCCGACTACATTTCGGAGGGCGGTAAAGCTCTCGAGGGAGTGGGCGTAACGCCGGATGTGGAAGTGAAGCTGACACGCGAAGCGCTGCTCGCCGGACACGATACGGTTCTGGATGCCGCGATAGAATGGATTCACCAGCGAAAGTGAGGGTCTTGGATGCGTCTTCGCCGTCAAATTGTGCAGCAACTGGTGCTTGCCGGGCTCGCGTGTTTTTGCGGCTGGAGTGCGCCGGACGAAGCGCTGCCCAAGGCCGAGGAGATTCTGGACAAGTTTGCTGAGGTGACGGGCGGCAAAGCAGCCTACGAGAGTGTGCACAACGAGAAGCTGACGGGCAATTTTGAATTCCTGGGGAAGGGGATCAAAGGAACCGTGACCATGCTGCGCGCCGAACCGAACAAGGCGCTTACCAGCGTGGATTTGGAAGGAGTGGGCAAGTTGGAAGACGGCACCGACGGCAAGACGGCCTGGCAAAACTCGTCCATGCAAGGGCCGCGTGTGAAGGAGGGCGAAGAGCGGGCGGCAGCGCTGCGAGAGGCCACGCTACGAGCGCCTCTGTATTGGCGAAAACTGTACAAGCATGTCGAGACGGCCGGTCAGGAGAAGGTCGGGGATCAGGAGTGCTACAAGGTTGTGTTGACGCCGGAAGAGGGCAAGCCGGAGACACAGTACTACGACAAGAAGACCGGTCTGCTGGTGAAGATGAATATGGTCATGGCCAGCCCGATGGGTGAGATTCCTACGGAAACGATCCTTGGAGATTACCAGGAGCAGAACGGCCTGCGCGAGCCGCGGCGTGTGCAGCAAAAGGCAGCGGGCCTGGATTTTCTGATTACGCTTGACCGTGTGGAATACAACGTCGATATTCCGGCAAACAAGTTCGATGTGCCCGCAGACGTGAAGGCTGTGGCCCCAAAATAAGACAAGAAAGCCCGCTATAATTTCAGGTTGGTAGTTCCCCTCTTAAGGAGCAGAAATTGCGACGAAAAGTGACTGTGGTCGGCGCCGGCAACGTGGGCGCGAATTGCGCGCTGCGTATTGCAGACAAGGAGCTCGCCGACGTCGTTCTGGTGGACGTGGTGGAAGGAGTTCCGCAGGGAAAGGCTCTCGACCTGCTGCAATCCGGGCCGGTGCAGGGCTATGACGTAACCGTGACGGGCGCGAACGAATACGCGCCGACGGCCAATTCCGATGTGGTGATCATCACCGCCGGTTTTCCGCGCAAGCCGGGCATGAGCCGCGACGATTTGCTGCTGGCAAACTTCGACGTGGTGCGCCAGGCCACGGAGCAGTGCGTGAAGTATTCGCCGGACAGCATTCTGATCGTGGTGACGAATCCTCTGGATGCCATGTGCCAGGCAGCGCATATGGTTTCGAAGTTTCCGAAGAACCGCGTGATCGGCATGGCGGGGGTGCTGGATACGGCGCGCTTCCGCACCTTCATCGCGCAGGAATTGCAGGTTGCCGTAGAGAACGTAACCGCGGTGGTGATGGGCGGGCATGGCGATACGATGGTGCCGCTGGTCAGGCTGAGCAACGTATCGGGCATTCCGCTGACGGATTTGATGGACGCAGCAACACTGCAGAGGCTGGTTGAGCGCACGCAGAACGGCGGCGCGGAGATCGTCAAATATCTGAAGACGGGCAGCGCCTATTACGCGCCGTCGGCGGCCGCGGTGGAAATGGCGGAATCCATTCTCAAGGATAAGAAGAAGGTCCTGCCGTGTGCTGCGTACTTGGAAGGCGAGTACGGAATCACCGGGCTCTTCGTGGGCGTGCCGGTGAAGCTGGGCGCGAAAGGCATCGAGCAGATCTACCAGCTCAAGCTGACGCCGGAAGAGCAGGCGATGCTCAATAAGAGCGCGGCCGCCGTACAGGAACTGGTGGACGTCATTCGCAAGAAGATGGCGAGCTAAGAAGGCCGGGCGTGCCCGGCCCCTACGACCCAGAGTTTAGATGCCGGGTTGGGTTCCAGTGAGCTTCCAGAACAACTCCTCGAAAACCTCGGTCAACTCGCGAGCGGGGCGGGTGGCCAATTCATTGCCTGCCTGTTGGAAATAAGTCTCGGCGGCGACGGCGACGGGCATTTGCCGGTTCGGATCGCTGGCCTGCCAGCGCTCCCGCCACGTGCGAAACCAACCGGACACCGCGGATGCTGAAAAGCGGTTCACGTTTTCGTTGTGAAGCAAGGTCAGGGCGAAGCGGATCTGCTCCGTGACCTCCTGCCGTTTGCCCAATAACAGGGCGGCTTCTCCCTCCGTGGAACCGTCGGCAAACACCGTGGCCAATAGCTGAGCTTCTCCGGCGCCTTTCGGGATCCTCACCTCGGCGGCATCGCCCATTCGCAGCGGGCGGCCTTCGTGAGCGCCCAGCAGCACGTCGGTCGAAATGATGTTGGTTTCCGATGTACCCACGGCAAAGGCGGTCACGGGTGTCTCCGACTCGTTTCGGACCTGGACCACGCGATCACGTCCGTCCGTGTATTGCGACGTGATCACCAGCCTGGGCGAAGCCGCGAAAACAGCAATTGAAGAAAACGCCAGTAATAAAGGTAGCCTGCGCATATCGATTAATTTACCAGATGTATTCCTTGGCGATGTCGCGCTTGTCGTAGCCGTCGAGCACGTGAACCACGCGGATCTTCTTCAAGGTGACCGGAGAAAGCTGGCCGATGGGGATATAGACGATGGTGCGGCCGAAACGCGCCGCCACATTGCGGAAAACGGAGCGCGGAGGCTTGGCGGCCACATAGACGACGTATCGCTGTAACGAATAATCCAAGCCCGCCAGCAGCAGGCGTTCCGGCTTGCTTTCCGCGAAGTCGTAATCGGTATCCTGCCAGACGTCGAACATGCGGCGCGCGGGAAGACTCATGAGAAAGCCGCCATATTCGCCGCGGCCGATGCCGGGTCCGACCAGATTGTCGAACGGGTAGGTCGAATAGAACGCCATGTCGGACTCGTTCTGGTGCTCGCCCAGCCACGTGGTCATGTAGTTGTAGCGATCGTCGTGATCTTCGTCGAAGATGACGATCACCGCGCCGACATCGCCGTGGATCTTCTGGTAATTGCGGACGTAGATCCGGCCCTCGTGCCAGTTGCGGATGGTTTCGCGGATGTCGATGCCGTCGAGTAGGGAGGTAGTGAACGGCTCGCTGCGCGAGCGCTCTTCGGAGAGAATGCTCTTTCCCTTTTTCTTGAGAAAACGGCCGTAGTCTTCGATGACCAGGTCCTCCGGCGGATACGAGCAGATGCTCGCGCCGTTGAGCTGGCTGGCCCATTCGCCGGGGACCTTTTCTTTCTTGCGCGCTTTCAAGCCGACGGGACGCAGGCGGCGTTTTTTGCTCGGTAGACGCCGGCGCAGCCGCATCATTTTGGTATTCAGCCAGACTTCCTCGCCGGTGATCTTGACGGTGGGAAGATCGGTTTCGACTTTCTGGTGTGGATAGCGGTTGGCCGCTTCCCAGACTTCCCAAGCGTAGTTGTCATCGACCACCGAACGCGCAGCCACCGTGATATCGAAAATGCGCGCTGCCAGTTCGCGGCTTACCAGAGCCAGGTTACGCGTATAACGCGCGAGTAAACGGCGCTGCCAGTGCGCGACGCGCTCTCCGGTGTTCGACTCGTAGGTTTTTTCCGCTTCGCGGAACAGGGCGAGCTGGACGCGGCGGCGGTCGATGGTTTCGTTTTCGGCCGCGGCGCGGACGTTCTCATAACGGTCTTGCAGATACGGGTATTCGACGGTGATCTCCGCCAGGCATTCGGGATGCGGATTGAGCACCTGCAGGCCCTTCCGGCGGAGCCGCGCCATGGGCTGCGCCTGTGGCTGCTCCATGGCGTCGAGCACGGGATCGAGCAAGTTCAGAGATACGACCACGAGCACTTGCGCCAGAGGATCGCAACCTTGCAGCTTCCAGGCGATGCCGGCGGCGTGCGCCGCAATCGCGTCGGAACGAGGCTGCGGCCACAGGCGATACGCTTCGACATACTTATCGAGCGAAATATGGCGGAGCGCGTAGGTATCAGGATAATCGTCGGGCAGATGCGGGCGCTCGCCGGCATCGGGATCGGCAAAAACAATCTCGGCTCCGATCTCGCGGGCCGTGCGGATGGCTTCGGTGAACGGATCCGCGGGCTCGACAGGAACGTAGATGCCGCGGTCGTCTTCCTTTTCGTCGCTGTAGAGAATGACCGACATCTCGGGAAGACGCTCGACGGCGCGCAGATAGGCGTCGCGCAACGTTGTGGGCAGCTCGACGGCCACGACCTGCGGTTTAGTGCTTAAAATCGCGCGGCGGAGTTCGATGGCGAACTCGAGCTTGCCCGGGACGACGGGGAAGTAGGTGAACCGCCCGCGCTGGAGGCTGCCGGGATCAGGAAAGGATAGATTTGGCTCGTCAGGCATCGCGTGGGCTGAGTCACTGTCCGGAAATGGGAATGGGTTCGTTTGGAAAATTCACCTTTTTCCGTGCAAGTGGATTTGGACACATGGACATACAGTACGTCATCCATAGGTATAGCATGGCGCATAATAACACGGCCCGATAGAGCGGGTAGCAAGCTAAAAAAACGTGTTGCTGGGATCACTCCGAGCATGAATCGCCAATGTCGCAATCGCATGATAGCGCCTGCAGGTGGCAATTCGGGCATTCTTCAACGTCACAGCCGGGCGTGTGCAGTTGCCCCTTAACGGCTGCGCAATCGTGACAGGGAAAGATGTCGGCCTTCCAGTCAAACATCTCATCCCAGTACTTAATCCTAGGAAACAATCGACCGCCGATCGGGTAATGCGTCCGTTCCTGCGCGGCGGCTAGTTCAGCCATTCCCTCAGGAGACGTTTGCATCGAAAACGATGTTAGCGCATTCCAGGCAAAGCGGATCAGCGTAGGCCGGGCAGGCCCGGCCCCTACAAGTAGGTCTACGAAACGGTAGGCTTGTTTCGTCTCGCGTAGCGCAGAGCTTCTTCGCCGAGGGTTTCGATCACGGCGGTTTCTAACGCTGCCGTTTCGTGGCTGCGTTCGGTGGCCAGGCTTTTCAGCTTGATGGCGAAACGGCCGATGTTGATGCCGTCGCGGACGGTGTAGCGCTCGTCGGCGGCATGCGCCTGTTGGAGGAAATCAGTCACGTAGGTCAGAATGCGGTCCTCTGCGAAGGGCAGGTTCTCCTTGAGGATGTGATATTCCTCATCGCGTTCGGGAAAGTCGATGAAGATCTGCGGCTGTAAACGCGAATGAATATATTCGGGCAGTTCGAAGGTGGAGGCGTCGTCGTTCATCGTGGTCACGAGACGGAACTGCGGGTGGGCCTTGATCTTGATGCCGGCGACGATGGATTCCACATAGCGGCGATTATCGAGCAGCGGAGCCAGTGACGCCCAGCTTTTCTCGCTCATGCGGTTGCCCTCATCCAGAATGACGATGCCGCCGCGAATCATGGCGGTGACCAGGGGAGAGGCCACGTAGCGCAACTGACCTTCGCCTTCGATGACGGGGGTGATGAGCAGATCCTCGGGCCGGGTGTCGAGCGTGGCCTGCAAGATATAGATATCGCGGCCCATGCGCTTGGCGGCGGCGTAGGCCAGTGTGGTTTTGCCCACGCCGGGTTTGCCGAGCAGGCGGGGATTCATGGGCAGGTCCTGATCGTTGACCACCAGCCAGGCCGCCAGCAACTGGCGCATCAGCTCTTCCTGACCGACCCAGCGGACGGGCAGTTCATCAGGGTGCGCAAGGTGCAGGGTAACGCCTTCAATATCGACCTTCATTCTTCCTTGAATTGTAACGTGGCGGGTTTTACGGCGTCTTGGCGCAGCGGAAACCGATCCTGGGAGCGTGGAAACGAGCCGGGACGGTGGCGAAATCCCAGAGATAATCATCACGCATGGGATCGTCGAAGCTGCCGCCGCGAATCACGTACCAGGTTTCGGTGGGGGCGGGCGGCGGGGTCATTGTCTTTGCGTAGAATTTGAGTGCTTCCGGGCTGGGCGTGCGCGATTCGTCCACCCACTCCCATACGTTGCCCAACAAGTTCAGGGCGCCGTAGGGGCTGGCACCGTCGGGGTGGCTGCCCACCTGCATCACGCCTTTTTTATTGGCGATGTTGGCGGGTGGTGGGGATTGTGGATCGTTGCCCCAGGGATATAACCGCCCGTCGGTTCCTCGCGCCGCCTTTTCCCATTCCTGCATCGCCGGCAGACGTTTTCCCGCCCACTTTGCAAATTCCTGAGCGTCGGCAAAAGCCACGCCCACGATGGGATCCTGTGCACGTTCCTTCGCGGCCTCCGCGGGTATGGGCCGCCCCTTTTCCCGGCAGAACTGCGAGTACGCCTCGTTGGTCACCTCGGTCTCATCGATGTAAAAATCCGGCAGGGTGACGCTCTGCTTGTCTTTGCCGAACAGAAACGCTCCGGCCGGAACCAAAACCATCTTGCCGGTCGGGGTTTCGATTACGGATTTCAACTCGATTCTCGGGGGCGCCTCGGACGTCTTAGGTGCTGTGGCTAGAGGCGACGGTGCCGGTGCGCGCGTCGCACGGATGGCGAAATACACACCGGCGAGTACCACAACCATCGCGATAACCGCAGCCGGAATCAGCCACGGCCTGCGCGCGGGAGCCGGTGGCGGTGCCGCAGCCGGCTGCATGGATTTTAACGGACGCGTGGGAGCATCCCAATCGTGAATAATCCCGCGGATGCGCGCGCAGACCTCGCCGAAGCCTTGCGGACGCTTAGTTGGATCCTTTTCCGTACAGCGCGACACCAGATCGATGATCGGATCAGGGATGCCTGCCTGCCGCATCGGCTCAATGTTGAGCGGCTCCTGAAGAATCTGATAAAAGATGCGCTCGACGGTATCGCCCACGATGGGCCGCGTGCCGGTCATCAGCTCGAACAGCAGCACGCCGAATGAATACACGTCCACCAGCGGAGTGATGTTGCGGCCAAGCACCTGCTCGGGGGCCATGTAATAGGGAGTCCCCATCACCACCCCGGTCGTAGTTCTGGTGGAATCCTGCGCCTTCGAAATGCCGAAATCCATCAGCTTGATGGCACCCGACGTGGTGACGTGCACGTTGTCCGGCTTGATGTCGCGATGGATGATGTTCTGCGAATGGATGTGCTCGAGCGCGCGGGCAATGTCGAGCGCGATGCGCAGCTTATTGCGAATGTCGCCGGTCGAACCGTTCTTAATGGCGTGCCGCAGATCCTCGCCCTTGAGGAACTCCATCACCATGAAGGGGCGGCCCTCGGAATCTTCGCCAAAATCGTAAATGCTGATGATATTATCGTGCGCGATATTGCCGGCGAGGCGGGCTTCCTGTAGAAAGCGGGACTTGATCTCCTGGTTGGCGCAGCCTTCTTCGGTGAGGACCTTAACGGCTACGGTTCGTCCGATCACGGTATCGACGGCGCGATAGACGCGCGCCATGCCGCCCCCCAGGAATTCCTGAAGCTCGTACTTGCCGATGCGCGCCGGGAGCTGCATGCAGAATTAGCGCGCCACCTCGGCGACGCATCCCAACCCGGAAAGGTAGTTGCGCTGGAACACGGGCGGCGCGCCGTTCATATCGAGCTCAAAGGTGATGGAGCCGGTGACGCGGCCCGTACGGCCGACCTTCTGCTTCCACTCGAGTGTATTGGTGGCACCGGTCTGCCGCCAGTTTTCAGTGTCGTCGAAGAAGATGAATACCGCCCAGAGACCTTGATAGGCGCTGGCGGGCGAGCTGATATCGCCATCTTTGGTCTTGGCGGTCAGCTTCACTTCATGAACCCCGCCGGGCCAGGTGAATTTGCGGAACGTCGGCGCCCCGCCGGGGAAAACAAACGACTGGCCCTCCATGCTGAGATCGAGCGATTGTACATTGGGCGACGCGGGGCGCAGTGAGAACTCGAGGCGCGGGTCAGCCGAATTGTGATAGAGGGCGTCGGAAAAGCCGGCAGCACGCTCGAAGAACGCAACAAACCGCGGCGAAATCGTGAAACCCGTGGTCTGCCCCGGCACGAAATGCGCACCCTGCCGGATGAGAACATTTTTCAGGCTAGTGTCATAAAACTTCCACAATTCGCCATCTTTCGGTTTGAAAATGCTATTCACTTCCGCGAGTTCCGCCATCTCGGTCGAGTTGGCGTTGAACGGATATTTGCGGGTCAGCGCCTGGTAGACGCCGCAGAAGGATCTTCCGGCGCCGTTCAGTGATTCGCCGCCCGCGCGCCTGAGAATCGGATCGACGTTGGTGATGGGCGCTTCCAGCAACTGGCGCACGGCTCCCAATTCGGCATCGTTGCCGAACGTCAGGGCGACCTCGCTGACCTTGGCCTTGGCAGCCTGTTCCTGGGGCGTAATCTGGGCGATGGCCGTATCATTTGCGGGCTGACTGACGAAAGGATCAATCGCATTCTGCAGGTTGACGAGCCCGGACATGTAAGACTGATTGGACGGGCCTGCCAGCACGTCGCCGGGCGGCGGCACCAGCGCTTGCGACGCGCGGAACGTGTTGTCCACCTCGGGCACTCCGACCGATGTGTTTTTCGAAACCAGCGAGAACAGTTGCAGCAGCGGCGATTGCGGACCCGAAAGCAGTCGCAGCTTATTGTTGGCATCGCCCAGGCCGGCATAGCGCAGGACTCCGCCGCTGCGGATGAATTCACGCCACTGCTGGATGTAATCGCTCTGATAGCGCTTGCGCAGTTGATCGACAGCCGCAGCATCGAGGCCGGTGGTTCCCTGATCGCCCATCACCCAGCGTTCGCCGCTGAAAAAGCGGGCCGGATCCCTAAAAGCCCGCTGCATGAAATCCCATCCGGCCTTGGTAAAGGCGCCGGGTACGATCTTGCGATCGATGACCGCTTGTCCCGCGGCAGGAAATGTCTGATGGAAATTCACCGGCCGGCTGGCTTTTTCGGCCTCCGAGAGCATGTATTGATAAACCGAATCCTGCCCGCCGAACCGGTTCAGGTAGGTTCGCGCCCGCTCCACGGCCAGCGTATCGTTTTCCGACGAGAACGGGTTCGCGGCCTTGAGCTCTTCCGAATAAAAATCGAACTGCTTTTGCGCGAGCGCCGTGCGATCCGGATCAATGCCGCGACCGGCTGACCAGCGGTCCAGCAGCACCGGCGAGAGAAACAACTGCGTGCTCTTATCGTGATTCGACGTCGTAATGAGATACGCCTTAAGGGTCTGATAGGTGGGCGAGTAGGCCGGTCCGTTGGAGGGCGGAAGCTGTTGCAGCGTGCTCAGGAGAGACGTCTGCACCTGTCCCAGCAGCAGATCGTGAAAGCGCCTGAAGTAAACGCGCTTCACTTCGGGATAGAGTTCGGTTCCGCTGTAGAGTCCCCAACGCAGACTCCACGGCGCGCCATCGCGCTCGTAACGCGTCAGGGTGGCCAGCTTTTGACGCAGGGTTTCGAGCTTTTGCAAAGAGTCGAGGGTCGCCACATTGGGTCCGGACACTTCCACGGCGGGAATGCCCGCCGCCGCTTGCGCTGCCTCCGACACCAGTTCCTTGTTGTTGAAGTACGAGACCGTAAAGCCGATTCCGAAAATCAGCAACAATCCCGTAGCACACGCCAGCAACACGCGCCGCAGGGTATTGGCCTGCACCGTCGCGCCGCTCGCGCTCATGGCCACCCTGTCCTCGAGCACGACCCCGCTGAACAGATACGGAATGAAGCACCACTGCGGAACTCTTTTCGCGCCTCGCGACGGAGCGGGGGCAGGAGGCTGTGCGGCAGCCTGCTGCAACTGACCCATGCGGAAGAAACCCGTGGCTTCGCGCGAAGATTCGAATGCCTGTTGTTGCTGCGGCTGCGGGGCAACCACGGCCGCCGCCACGTCGCTCACGAAGATGGGCCGTACGCCGCCGAAGTAAAAGCCCCGCAGAAAGGGCCCCGTAGTAAGCTGGCTCGGCCGCGCGAGATCCACCAGAAACTGCACCACCGGCCCGCGCAGCTTGCGGAACTCGCGCGGAAATTCGTAGATGCCGGCGAGGTTTGCGCCGTCGTGCTCGCGCGCCAGAAATTCGGGGCGCTTATCGCACAGCCAGTAATAGATCTCGTTGAATGCCGCCGTCAGCCGCTGCGCCTCCTGTTCGGCATAGACGCCGGAACTGCGCTGGGCCAGCGGCAGCGTGGCTCCCAGCACCTGAACGGCCTCTTCGTTGCTCAGATTGCGGACGTATTCGGTAAAGAAAGGCAGGCGGTCGGTGCGCGTGAACAGAACGTACACCGGCAGATTGATTCCCAGGGTCTGTGAAATTCCCGAGAGCCGCGCATGCAGATTGCGGGACGCCAGGCTAATCGCATCGTTCGACCCGGCGCGGACGAACGCTTCGCAATCGAAGCAGACGATGGCCGCGCGCGGCGCCTGCTGCCCCTTGCCGAACGCTGCCGCGAGTTTCCCCGGCCGTAACCGGTTGATCAACCGCTGCCAGCCGGCATTGTCGGCCATCAGCCTGCCGCCCGCCTCGGCGAAAATCATGCGCCGCGCAAACCACAGGTTGGCCGAGCGCGTCGGCACCACCGCCGTATCCTGGAACACCTGCCCGGCGATCAGCTCCGGTTCCAGTCCCGAGTGGATCAGGGTACTGGTCTTGGTGCTTCCCATTTCGCCGATCAAAAAGATCGCCGGCAGATTTCCCAGTTTGGCGCCACCTTCGATGCGCGCCGCCGCCAGTTTTGCCTCGGCCGCGCGAATCAGTGCGTCGATCTCTTCGTGTGCCTGGCCGGCGGACTCGGGCGTTTCGGCCGCCCGCCGTTTCCGCTCTTTGTATTTGAACCAAAGAAACAGGCCCGCCGCGGCGGCGCCGATTACCGAGAGCCCGATACGCCAGATCCAAAGATTGCTGCCCTGCAGGTGGAGCATGCTCCCGCTGAACCACACCAGCAGCAGGTACACCAGAAGCACCAGACTGGTCACCAGGTAAACGTTCATGGTTCCTCCTAGCGTCCCAGAGCCATGACGCGCAGGTCGGACACACCCGACCCCAGCGAGAGCTTATACACGATGAACAACGCGATCACCAGCACGCAGCAGGCTATGGCGGCGAAGCCGAGATTTCGCGCCCAGGGATCTCCTCCTGCTTTACGGAGCGCCTCCTGCGGCGGCAGCCTCCACGATGGCGACAGGTCCGGATAGCGCCCGCGCACGCGCCAGATTTTTTCACCCGTCGCGTCCATGATGCCCCGCAGGTCGCCCTTGTTGCCGATGCTATACCGTCCGGCAAAGCCCAGCAGTACGCAGAGGTAGTACACCTCCAGCAAATCCGCCAGCTCGGGCGAATCGGGCTGGCTCAGCAGTTTTTGGAGATTTTGAAAGTACACCTCGCCCGCCATATGAGTGCCGAAGAGTTCTTCCTGCAGCGGTTTGCGCGGCCAATCGGCAAACAACGGATTGCGGGAATTCAGAATGGATTCATCCAGAAACGCCACCACGGCAAACACCGCCAGCTTGACGGAGTCGCCGCTGTACCCGCGCTTTCGGGCTTCCGCATCGGCCGCTTTCAAGGCCTCTCGCATGTGAATCCGAAAGGAGTTGGCGTCGGAAACGGCCTGCCGGTTCGACCGCAGCCGCACAATGGCGGTCAGAGCTTCCTGTAGGATCAAAGCGAGATTTTCGATATTACGCGCAACGGCGGGCGGTGTCATATGGCGATCAAGGACCCCGTGTTTAAGATTCGAGAACGACCAGCAGTTCCACTTCCGGATCCGGGATTTCTCCCGGAACATAGACGCCCACGTGGCGCGTCGACACCATGTGATCCCAGCAGGGGCCTGCCTTGTTGATACCGAAATATTGCGTGTCCACGCGGGCCGATACCGCCGGAGGCGGCACCGGCAGGTGCATCAGGGTACATCCCGGCAGGGCGCGTTTCACCAGCTCCGGAACGAACTGCGAAGAGCAAATTTTCACCAGCTTCGGGGTGCTCCCGATGACGGCGGCTTCTCCGGCAGGCGAGTGGATGGCGAATATCCAGCGCGAGCGTCCGAACATGCGCTGGTCGGCTGCTTCCCCTTCCCAGAAATAGTCGCGCGTGCGCTTGAGCGGGATCGACAAGCAGTTGGTCGGAACGATGGTTTCCAGGTGCGTGCGGATATGCAGATCGAGAGCCTCGAAGCATTCTGCCAGGTGCTGATGGTCATACAGCGGCAGCGCGCGCGGGTGGGAATCCAGCGCAAACGTACAAAGCGCACCGCCCAGCCGCGCCAGTTCCACATATAGCTCTTCCGGGTGCCCTCTTTTCGAAAAGCAAAGATGCCGCAGCGGCGCCAGGCTCGAATTCACCGCGTGCAGCAGCCAGAAGTTAGCGATCTCGCGCGTCGAAAACTCCGCCAGCGACTTGCCCGCGGCCTTCCGTGTTCCCGTGATGGTGGCGCTCTTTTCATCCAGGATTTCGATGATCCGCCGCAGCATCATCATCAGCCGCTCGCTGCCGCTGATCTGGAGAACCGGGGGGATAAAGCGCGGATCCGGGATGAAGTGTCCCCGGCCGTCCCGCATGATGCGTGCTACCGGCATCGACAGGAACGTGTCCGCCTGCTCGGTATCGAGCAGCAGCCGTACATTCTTCCGGCCCAGCCGTACCGGTTTTTCGTCGCGGCCGGTGTTCTCGTCATGAAACACGCGCGCTTCCGCCACAAAGCGCGCCCCATTGGCGCCTTCTTCCGGTAGAGCGCAGTTCTTGCCGTCCGCCTGCCGCGGCGCAATGGCCAGCAAAATGGTCAGGGTGTCGCGCGTGGGGGGAAACAGTTCCGCGATGTTGCGCGCCTCGGGCAGGGGGTCGCTCTCCGGCATGTTGAAGACCAGGCCGTCGGGGAAAATGCCGCGCGCGCTGACCAGCGCAACCGTTCCGTTCTGCAGGGCTTCGATGTTCAGCTCGAGACCCACCAGACCGTAGGGCTCGAACCATAAGGAGGATGTTGCAAATTGAATGGAATCTTCGAAATAGCGGCTCTGCGCCTGGAAGTGGTGAGGCCCCAGGTGCATGCCCTCCGACCACACGACGCGCGAGAGAAATTTCACAAGTCGTTACTGTAGCATAGACCTCGCGCCGCGACACCAGACGCGTTACTAACCACGGTTAACAGCCCTCATCCGGTTTAGATTCCGTAGCAACTGCGCAGTTGGACAACGCGCGCACCGGGGTGACATCATAGCTGATGAAGGCGGCGCTATGAATCCCGAGAAGGAACACCTGGATCCTCAGGAGCGCGAAAGACTCGAACAGGCCGGCCGGTGGAAGGTACCTGCGGCCCCTCCCGGCCAGGGGGAACTTCCGACCATGCCGCTTCATCGCCCAAATTCTCAATCCCCCCAGGAACCGGGCGAGTTCACGCGTCAGTTTCAGGCTCCGTTGCCGCCGGGAGCCGGAACCGCGAAGCCCGGCACATCGCCGTCTCCGGCTCAACCGGCACCACCGCAAGCCGGCGAGTTTACGCGCATGTTTCAAGCGCCTCTGCCGCCTTCAACGAATACACCCCCTTCCGCTCCGCCATCAGCGTCTAAGCCGGCGCCGTCGACATCCGAGCCGGGAGCTTTCACGCGGATGTTTCAGTCGCCGGTTCAGCCAATAGGCAACCCCGGGCCGTCAACTCCCCCTGCGCTGCCGAGTACGCCTGTGGCGCCGGCGCCGCCGCCCCAGAAGCAGGCCCCGGGTGCTTTTACGCAAATGTTCCAATCCCCGGTGCAGGCCGCTGCGCCACCCCCCGCCACGTCACCGGCGGCGCCTGCTGCGCCTCCGTCGAATGAACCGGGTGCCTTTACGCGCATGTTTCAGTCGCCTGTCGCGCCTCCGTCCTCACCGCCTCCGCCGGTTTCCACCGCGCCACCCTCATCCGGCGGCGGGGAATTCACGCGTTTTTTCGAGGCGCCGTTGCCTGAATCCCGGCCCGGCGGCGAGCTGCTGAATCAACCGCCGGCTGCCGCTCCGGCGCCTGCTTTTCGCGAGCCGGGTGCGTTTACCCAGATGTTCGGAACGCCGATAGCTCCGCGTGCGGGAACGTCTGCGCCATCGCAGCCTGCCGCACCGCCTCCGGCCGCTGCTCCACCTCCGCTGTCGCAGCCGGGTCCGGGCGAATATACGCGCATGTTCAGCTCGCCGGGCGGGCTGCCCGCCGCTCCACAACCAATGGCTCCGCCCCCGCCGCCCCTCCAACAAGGTCCGGGCGAGTACACGCGCATGTTCGGATCAGGCTCGACGCCGGTGCAGGCAGCGCCCGCGGCTCAGCCGGGACTATTCGGGATGCCGGCGCCCCACGCCACTCCGGTGATTCCGCCGGTGCAAGGTGTGCCGCAGGCTCCCAATGTCGCGATTCCACCGCAATCTTTTCATATGCCGGCGAGACCCGCCCCCAGCGCTCCACCGATTGTTGGAATGCCGGTTCAGGCGGCTCCCGTGGTACCGCGGGCGCCTGTGATGCCTACCGTTCCTGCTCCGCCCGCCCTGAGCCTACCCGCAACGCCGTCTCCCGCGCCGCGGCAGGCGCCGGCCAATCTGGTCCTTTATATTGGCCTAGGCGCGGCGTTTCTCATTGCGCTTTTCCTGGTCATCTTCTTCGCGATGCGCGTCTGACTCAGCCGCTCAGGTCGCGCAGCGCAGGTCCCAACTCAGGAAACGCAAAACGGTAACCGGCCGCTTCTGCTGCGGCGGGTAAAACACGCTGGCTCGCCAGAAGTACGTTCGCCATCTCGCCCAACATCAGCTGCAGCGCGAGCGCCGGTACCGGAAAAATCGCCGGCCGGTGCAGCGCTCGTCCCAATTCCCGCGTGAACTCGTAATTGCGAACCGGATTTGGCGCGGTCGCGTTGACCACGCCGCTCACGGGATGGTCCAGCGAGTAACGAATCAAGCCTACGATGTCGCGGATATGCACCCAGGACATCCATTGGCTTCCCGGTCCCAGTTTGCCGCCCACGAATGCGCGAAACGGCGGCAGCATTTTTTCGAGTGCGCCACCTTTTCTGCCGAGTGCGATTCCGATCCGCAGTTTCACCACCCGGACCCCGAGCGACTCCGCCAGGCCGGCTTCCTGCTCCCACTCGCGGCAAACGTCGGCGAGAAATCCCGTGGCCACCGGCGAGGCCTCGGTCAAGGTCTCGTCGCCGCGATCGCCGTAAATGCCGATGGCCGATGCACAGATCAGCACTTCCGGGCGCCGCGGCAAAGTGGAAAGGGCCGTGACCAGGTTATGGGTTCCCTTCACACGGCTGTCCCGAATCTCCCGCCGTGCCTGCCTCGTCCAGCGCTGGGCCACCGGCGTCCCCGCCAAGTGCACGACGGCGTCGGCACCCGTCAGGCTTTCGGCCGGCGGCTCGCCGGCGAAAATGTTCCAAGCGGCGCGGCTCAATGCCCGCACCGAATGACCATCCGCCGCCAGGGCTTGTACCAGGTAACGTCCGATGAATCCCGTCGCTCCCGTGACGGTGATGTTCATACCTGCTCCTCCAGTTGCTTTATGCCCCGAATGTATTCAGCCACGTTGGTCTTGCGCTTCATTCCTTCGAACGACATGTAGCGCATTGTGCCAAAAATCGGACGGTCGGGCCACGGCCGGTCGTGCAGACCGAAACACCAGAGAATGTTGGTGTAGGTATTGGGATCGCGTCCGTCCAGCGCGTATTGGTCGTGAATCCTCACCATGGTTTCGAACGCATCCCGATACGTGGGCGACCATTCGATGATCTTCTTGCCCCAATACATCCGATAGTAGCCATGTATGTGGCCTTCCAAGAGCATTTGCTTCTGCGTGGCGTTCCACAGAGTATCGTGCGTTTCTCCACGCTCGAACTGAGCGTACGTGTAGACGGATGTCCGCCGGTCGCGGGCATGTTTTTTCATGTTCTGCCGCGCCCAATCCGGTAAGTCATCGAGCGAAGGCTGCGGGCAGAAGCGCGAAAAGTTGAACGCCAGTTCGCGCCGGACGATGAGTTCTTCCAGGAACTCTTCGGGGATGATTTTGTGGCGCGCCGCGTACTTCCGGGCAGCCAGCGCTGCTTCGAGCGAGCTCATATGCCCGAAGTGGAGGTAAGGGCTAAGCCCGGAAGTGGCGTGCGCGCTCGGTTCATTCTTTTCCCGCGCGTAGCGCCGCAATGAATGGCTCAAAAAATCGCGCAGCCGCTTTTCAGCCGCCGTTCGCCCTCCACGCACCGTGCGGGACGGGGGAATCCCGTGATCGATCTCGCATTGTGCAACGAGGCCGCCGATCTTATCGCCTGCTACCTCGGTATGAAACCGCGGCACAGGATAGTTCCATCGCTGCTTTACGCGAACCGCCGGGGCCGGTGTCAGATATTCCGGAAGCAGCTTGTGAATTTTGGGGCGAATAGTGTAGGCGCCGTATTCCCGCTTCGCCATGCAACTCATCGGGACCACGCAACTGCTGTCGACGGCAAAGTACGCTACATCCATTCGCCCGGGCACCCGCCGGTTATGCTCGTCTGCGATAAAAGTCGGATAGTCGTCGGTCACGACGGCTGCCGCGTCCTCAGCCAGCCGGTACAGAATGTCATTCGGATCGCTGCGCCGCTTGCGTAGATAAAAGACGTAACCGATTCCCGCTTTTTTCGCGCGTTTTTCGGTATCGGCGACACCCTCCAGAAGGAAGGTGTGGAGACGATCGTTGGCGTACGGATACGTGCAGGTCAAGCCTTCGTAGAAGAGCAGAGGAAGGTTCAGTTGATTGGCAAGGCCGGCTGCATGGGCCAGGGCGTGATTGGACTCCACGCGCCGGTTCATCTGCGACCAATACAGCACGTATCGCGCAGGGGTCCGGATCGTGGCTTCATTCAGCAGGCGAACGCGCACGAATATAGAAGATGTTACTAGGTTCGGCGCCGCGGCGTGCGACTGCTAGGAAATCGCGACAACCACAACGGTGGCGTCGTCCTGTGCCTTGCCGGCCGTGAACGCAGCGACAGTCTGCAAGAGGCGGCTCTTCAACTCGTGCGCCCCGCGATCGCGCAGCGCCGAGACGACTTGAGCGAGTCTCTCCTCGCCGAACTCCTCGTCGCGCGCATTCGCCGCTTCCGTAACGCCGTCGGTGAAAAGAACCAATCGGTCGCCTGGCCCGATGGCAACCGTGGCCTGCTCGTATTTCCACTGACGAAAGATGCCCAGGACAGCTCCGCCCACAGCAAGGCGCATTACCTCGCCATTCGACCGAATCAGGATGGGCGGGCAGTGTCCGGCGTTCGTGTAGGTGATCTGGCCGGCGTTGCGATCAATCTCGCAATAGCAGAATGTCACGAACTTTCCGGGTGTCGTGTTGCGCTGGAGGTTCTGGTTAGCGCGTGTGACGAGTTCCGCCGGCGAAATCAATTCTGTTGCCAGGGTCCGCACCGTCGCCTGGACGTTGGACATCAACAGCGCCGCCGGTATTCCTTTCCCGATGACGTCCGCGATGCAAATTCCCAACCGGCTATTGCCGAGGTCGAGTACGTCGAAGTAGTCGCCGCTTAAGGTGCGGACGGGTTGCAAAGTTGTCGCGATCTCGAGTCCTGGAACTTCCGGAATGCTCCGCGGTAGAAGTGCCGCCCCCACCGCACGCGCATCTTCGACTTCCTCCTGCTCCCTGCGCAATTCCGTCCGCTTGACCTGACCCTTCTCGATCTGGTTTTTGAGCGTGTGCAGCAGCCGCGAATTCTCCCATGGCTTCAAAACGAAATCGCCCACCCCACGCTGCATGGCTTCGACGGCCAGCTCCACCGAACCCCATGCCGTCATGGCCACGACCGGAAGGGTTCTGTCGATGGCTTGAATGCGCTCCAGGAGGTCTAGCCCCTCCTGTCCGGAGGTGGTATCTCGCGTATAGTTCAGGTCCATGAGCAAAACGTCGTACGGCCCGGTTCGTAGCTTATCCAGCACGGCGGCCGGCGAATTGACGGCTTCGATCTGATAGCCTTCGTTCTTCAGCAGCAGCCGTAGGGCTTCGAGGACATCCGGCTGATCGTCGGCAATGAGCGTTCGTAGTGTTTGGCTCATGCCGCTGCATACGCACGCACGCTGCCAGGGTAAGTTGTTGAAAGCAAGATCCGTGGGATCTGCGGCTCGTCCAGTTCCGACATCGCGATTCCCGGAACCGGACAGCGCTATTGTTCGCGCAACGCGGTCATAGGATCAATTCGCGTGGCCCTGGTTGCGGGGAGATAGACGGCCGCGACTCCAACTGCCGTAAGGAAACCGGCGCCAGAGAGGTAAGTAATTGGGTCTGCTGCGGTTATTCCGTAGAGCAGGGTGGCCATCACATGGGTTAATGCCAACGCGATGGCATATCCCGCGAGCAGCCCAGGGAATATCAGGCTAAGGCTCTCCTTCAACAGCAACCCGACGACTTCGTGGGATTGGGCTCCCAGCGCAACCCGCAACCCTAATTCCCGCGTCCGGGTAGCGACGGAATAAGAGACGACGCCCGAAATTCCGATTGCTGCGAGCAGCAGCGCGAGAACGGCGAATCCACTGACGAGCAGCAGGGCGAAGCGCCTCTGTGCCATGGAGTTAGCGACGATCTGCCGCATAGGCCGGATTTCACCGACGACCAGCTCGGGATTGGTGGATGCCGCGGCATTTCTGACGTCCAGTCCGGTGCTGGTGGTGCGCGCGGCCAGCGTCATGGTGGGGGAAACGGCGACGCCGTAGAGAGTGGGTTCGGGGGCGACATCGAGCGCCCAATCGTGCGTGTCTCCAACTATTCCAACAATTTCGACCGACGACGGTTTGGGCGTCATCACATTGAGCAAAAGCTGTTTGCCGACGGCGTCCTGGCCGGGGAAAAAGAGCCTGGCGAGGGTTTCATTAACGACCAGCACAGGCTTGTTGCTGTCCGTTTCGGCCAGATAGCGGCCGCTTTTGAGAGGGATGCCCATTGTTTGCAAGTACTTGGGGCTTACCCACCGATTCAGCGCAACGGGAAAGTGGCCGGGCTCGAAACTTCGACCGACGACACCGAAGCGGGTGGCGAAGCGGCTGTGCTCGGTGCGGTCGAGCGCCATGGGAACGGTGTTGGCGACGGCAACTTCGGTGACGCTCGGTAGGGTTCGGATTTTCGGGAAAAGGGTGTCGCGGAAGAATTGCTCGGCCTTTGGCCAATCGTATGTGGCACTGGGGAGATGCACCTCCATCGTCACTACGTTCTCGGTTTGAAAACCTGGCGCCACATGCAGAAGGGCGGCAAAACTTCGCACGAGCAGGCCGGCACCGATGAGAATGGCCAGCGAAAGAGCCACTTCCGCCATGACCAGCACGCCGCCGATTCGTCCGCGACGGAGCGCAAAGCACACGCCTCCGGTTTGCTTCAACACCTCACTGAGATCAGTTTGGGCGCTGCGCAGCGCGAAGGGCAGTCCAAAGAGGATGCCGCAAAGAGCGGAAACGGAAAAAGCGAATACGAAGACGCCGGCATCCATCGAGACCTGGGCCAGGCGGGGAATCTCGGCGGCGGCGAGCGACGATAACGCCGGGGTCAAGTACATAGAGAGAGCGAGGCCCACAACGCCTCCAAGCACGGCGATCACGACGCTTTCCACCAAAAAGAGCGAAACAAGCTGAGATTGCCGGGCACCGATGGCGGCGCGGATAGCGGCTTCGCGTTTGCGGGAAGCGCCGTGTGCCAGCAGCAGGTGGGAGACATTGACACAGGATATGAGCAGGATCAGGCCCACGGCGGCCCAGACGACTAGAAGCGCGGGGCGGACACTTCCCGAAACCTCGTCAGAGAGCGGCACGACCATGGCCCCGACGATCTTGTTGGTTGCCGGGTAAGCTTCCGCCTCATGCCGCGCCACGGCCTGCATTTCCACCCGCGCCTGCTCGGCGGTGACGCCGGGGCGCATGCGCGCGACGACCTCAAGGGGATGAAACTGCCGGTTGGATTGCAGACCTGTTTCGAGCAGCGAAAAAGGAAGCCAAACGTCGGCCCAGACGGGGAATCCATTGCGCCGGGGAACAATGCCCACGACGGTAAACGATACGCTGTCGAAGCGAACAGGCCTGCCAATGATGGAGCGATCGCCGCTGAACTTACGCCGCCAGAGCGACTCGCTGATGAGAGCGACGTGATCGCCTGATTTCTCCTCTGAGGGCGAGATGACGCGGCCAGCGACAGGGGCGACACCGAGCATGGGGAGCAGATTGGCGGTCACCATGGTGCCTTGGATCTGCTCGGGCCGGCCGTAGCCGATCAGCGAGATCTTATTCATGGCTTGCAGAGTGTAAGCCGCCATCTGGTCGAAACTGCGGCTGGTGCGCCGCCACTCCTCGAAGTCCTGGGCAGTCACCTGGAGCTGGGGGATGGCGGGATGGGTTTGCCAAAGCATGACGAGGCGCTCGGGATGCTCGAAGGGCAGCGGGCGCAGCAGAACGCCGCGCACGACGCTGAACACGGCCGTGTTGGCGCCGACACCGAGGGCAATGGTGAGGATAGCGGCAGCGGCAAGCGCGCGGTTATGGCGCAGGGTGCGCAAGGCAGATCGAAGGCCGAGCATGCTCTCCAGTTTATTCGAGCAAGCCGTCGAGCTCCCGAATCCGCGGGTGTTATCCTCAGCCTGATGACATTTCCGGCGAGAATTCTACAGCCCGGATATTACGACGCATTTCGCTGCATTGGAGCGGAATGCGAAGACACATGCTGTGACGGCTGGGGGATCGGCGTCGATCGCGTCACGTACGAGAAGTATCAGAAATGCAGCGACCCCGAACTGCGGGACCGGCTAACCCAGCTTGTCGTCATTAACTCCGAGGCCAAGGGTGAGGATGACTACGCGAGTTTTCAACTGACGGAGACGCACTGCTCATTTCTGGCCGAAGGCCTGTGTTCGATTCAGGGCCGGCTGGGAGAAGAGTATTTGTCCAATGTGTGTGCGATCTACCCGCGAGCGATGAACCGCATGGGAGACAGTCTGGAGCGGACGCTGGACTTATCGTGCCCGGAGGCGGCGCGGATCGTACTACTCGATCCGCGGCCAATGGATCTGCATCCGGCATCGGAGCCGGCGAATGGGTTTCGCATGGGGTCGCCGCAATCACCTGGAATTCCCAATCCGAGTTATGCGGGCAGGGAGTATGTTCCGTTTACAGCCGCCAGAGAGGGACTGGTGAGAATCTTTCAGGAGCGGAAGTATTCATTGTGGCAGCGGCTGACCATTGCCGGACATTTCGCGGATAAGTTGAGCGAGATGGCGCTGGCGGGCAACGATGCCGATGTTCCGTCGATGGCCGGCCATTACCAAACGGCCATCCAGGAGGGCTGGTTCGACAACCTGTTGGGCCAGTGCCGTTCGGAGACGGGGCGGCAATTGACGGTGGTTTTGGAACTGATTGTCAACCGGATCAGCTCGGACTTCACGGGCAAAAGGTTTCTGGATTGTTACCGTGATTTCATGAGCGGTCTTGCATGGACGAGCGAATCGAAACTGGAAGAGATCGCGGAACGATATTGCGATGCATTCACAAAATACTATGTACCGTTCATCAAGCGATACCCGGAGGTGATGGAGCGCTACGTCCTGGCATACGTCTATCGAAACCTGCTGCCGTTGGGACGAGCGGAATTCAATCGCAAGTGCAACCTGTACCCGGCAAGCAATTTGATATCCCTTCACGGCATGCTGCTGGCGGCGCACTATGCGATTGTGCGGACGATCATGATCGGCATGTCGGCGCGGTACCGGTCGGAGTTTGGATTGGAGCATGCGATCCGGGCGATCCAGTCGGGCACGAAAGCGTTTCAGCACTGCACGACGTTTCCGGCGAAAGCGATGGAGATTCTCACGCGCAACGGACTGAAAAGCGCCGCCGCGACGGCGTTGCTCGTGCGCGATCCGGACGCAGGCGAGGCGTAAGGCTCGCGGCGCCGATTGTTCACAATTTACCGACAGCAAGCATGATAAGATTTGCCTCCATGACAGGAGGCTTGCACAGGCGCCGCTGGTGGTGCGCCGTCTCCATAACGCTTCTCACGATGACCACAAACGCACAGGACCGCACGCAGGCTCGATCGATGGTGATCTCGCGGCAGGGAATTGTGGCGACGAGCCAAACGCTGGCTTCGCAGGCAGGGGCGCAGGTCCTGGCGCGAGGCGGGTCGGCGATGGATGCGGCGATCGCAGCGAATGCGGTGCTGGGAGTAGTGGAACCGCTGAGCGACGGCATTGGGGGAGACCTGTTCGCGATTTATTGGGACGCGAAGACGGGCAAGCTGACGGGGATGAACGCCAGCGGATGGGCGCCGAAGGCGCTCAACATCGAGTATCTGCGTGCCAAGGGCATCAGCAGCATGCCGCAGAACGGGATCCAATCGGTAACGGTGCCGGGTTGCGTGGATGGCTGGGACAAGCTGCACGCCAAATTCGGCAAGCTGCCATGGCGCGATCTACTCAAACCGGCGATTTACTATGCACGGAACGGATTTCCGGTTACGGAGCTGATTGCCGGGGGGTGGGAGCGTGCCACCGCGACGCTGGAAGGCGATGAGAACGGCCGTCGCGTTTTTATGCCGAACGGACGCACACCAGCGGTGGGAGAGGTGTTTCACAATCCGGAGCTGGGAGAGGCACTGGACCTGATTGCCGAGGAAGGGCCGGCGGCGTTTTACCGCGGGCTGATCGCCAAGGCCATTCTGCGGACTTCCGACAAACGGGGCGGGACGATGGCGGCTGCGGATCTGAGCGAATTTGCCTCCGAATGGGTGGAGCCGATTGCCACGGAGTATCGCGGCTGGAAAGTCTACGAGCTTCCGCCCAACGGGCAGGGAATGGCGACGCTCGAGATGCTGAACCTGATGGAGCGCTTCTCAATCGGAACGTATGGCCCGTTGAGCACGGACGCGCTGCACATCAAGATGGAGGCGCAGAAGCTGGCGTATGCGGATTTGCACCGGTATCTTGCAGACCCGCGCTACGCCGAGGTGCCGGTGGCGGGGATCATTTCAAAAAAATACGCGGAGGAGCGTGCGCGATTGATTGATATGAACCAATCGCGATGCGCGGATGAGCCGGGCCAGCCGAAGCAATATCTGGGCGACACGATTTATTTGTCTGTGGTAGATCGCGAAGGGAACATTGCCTCGCTGATCCAGAGCATCTATCTGGCGTTCGGATCCGGAGTGGTGGTAGAGGGGTACGGGTTTCACTTGCATAATCGCGGGGGATTGTTCGAGATGGATGCGCAGCATCCGAACGCGCTGGCGGGGAGAAAGCGGCCGTTCCATACCATCATCCCGGCGTTCATGGAGAGAGGTCCCGTGCATATTGGATTCGGCATCATGGGGGGCTTGAACCAGGCGCAGGCGCACGCGCAGTTTGTGTCGTACATGGTGGACCACGACCTGAACATTCAGGCGGCACTCGAAGCTCCGCGGTTCACGAAGTTGAACTTCGGCGGATGCGACGTGATGATCGAAGGGCGGGTGCCGGCCGAGGTGCGGGCGGAACTGACGAACCGGGGACACAGGCTCGAGGTGCTGGGAGATTTTTCGAGCTGGATGGGCGGCGGGCAGGCGGTGATTCACAACTCGGAAACGGGTGTGAACTATGGTGCATCATCACCGCGCAAGGACGGCGCCGCGGTGCCGGAAGCGCCGGATTACTTCCGGGATGAGCCCAAAGGAAAAGGCAAAGGGCCAAAGGCAAAAGGCAAAAGCTGACGAGCCTGCTAACCTAGTGCGTACGATCGTTCGGAAGAAGAGCCGGACGATCCTACGCGGGAGGGGATGTGGGGGTTGGGATCAGCACCAGGCATCTGCGCAAAGTGTATACCTCACCACCGCCGATGGCCGCGGGCTCGGCGGGCTTCAGCATGATGGGCATGCGCGGAAGCGCTCCGAAAACAAAAAAGACATTTGAGATTGTCGCATTGGACGGGATCTCGCTCACGATTCGACCCGGCGAGATTTTCGGTTTACTCGGGCCGAACGGAGCGGGGAAGTCGACAACGATCGGGATTCTGACGACGCGCGTACGTCCCACGAGCGGCGAGGCGCGTATTGGCGATTTCGATGTCTGGCGGCAGCAGGTGGAGACCAAACGCCTGATTGGCGTGGTGCAGCAGCGGCCGAATCTGGATTTTTCGCTGACCGCGAGAGAGATTCTATTGTTTCATGGCGCATATTATGGGATCGCCTCGGCGGAGCGAACGCGGCGAACGCAAGCCCTGCTGGAGCGGTTTCAACTGAAAGCCCGCGCAGACGAAATGGTGCGCGGCTACTCGGGCGGAATGATGCAGCGGCTGTCCATTGCGCGAGCGATGGTGCATGAACCGGAAGTATTGTTCCTCGACGAGCCGAGCACGGGACTGGATCCGCAAACGAAACTGCTGTTGTGGGAGATCATCCGCGAGTACAACGCACGCGGTAAGACGATTCTGCTGACGACACACAACATGGACGAAGCCGACGCGCTGTGCGAGCGGATTGCCATTGTGGATCACGGGCGGGTTATCGCGGAAGGCACGCCAGCGGAGTTGAAGGCTTCCATTCCCGGAGGTTACCTGGTGCGGTTGCACGTAGGCCAGGGCTCACCCGAGCTGGTCGAACGGCTGCAGCGATTGCCAGGAGTTACAGAGGTGCGGGCGGAGGGCAACGCAGTGGATCTGTATGCGGACCGTGGCGGACCATTGATCGGAGCCATAGTGAACGCGGTGGGAGAATCGGGCACGGAATTATGCGACGTGCATATTTCGGAACCCAGCCTGGAGAATCTATTTTTGCATCACACCGGGAGGAGCTTGCGGCAATGAACGCGAAGACCTTTTTCGCCATGCTGGCCCGCGACGCGCACGTAGCACGGAGAAACATCTGGGCGCTGCTGACGCAGACCATGCTGCAGCCGCTGCTGTTCACGTTTGTGTTCGGGCGCGTGATGACGGGCAGCGGGATGATGCCGGCAAGCTATAAAGGCATGCTGGCGCCGGGCATCATGGGAATGAGCATGGTAATGACGGGCATCCAGGCGGTGTCGATGCCGCTCATTGCAGAGTTTCAATTCACGCGCGAGATTGAGGACCGCCTGCTGGCGCCGATGCGGATTGAATGGCTGGCGGTGGAAAAGATTCTGGCCGGCGTGGTGCAGGCGCTCATTGCGGGCGGGGTGGTAATGGGGGCAGCGTGGCTGGTGCTGGGCGCCGGGGTTGGGTTAAATTTCGACCGGCCACTGCTGTTCGGCGCTGTGATGCTGCTGGTTGCCCTGTTTTCGGCAGCGGGCGGCCTGATGCTGGGATGCAGCGTAGGGCAGACGCAGATCGGGCTGATGTTCAGCCTGGTGCTCGCTCCCATGATTTTCTTCGGATGCGTGTATTACCCGTGGAGCGCGCTAAACAATTTTCCCATTCTCCAGAAGATGGTGCTGTTGAATCCTCTGGTGTACGCCAGCGAGGGTCTGCGCGGCACACTCGCGCCGCAGTATCCGCATATTTCGACCGCCGCTGTAGCGGGAGCCCTGGTTGGGTTCGACGCGCTTCTGATCGTTGGCGGATTGAAAAAATTCTACGGAAAAGCCGTTAGTTAACCATTAACTTCGTGGGGCGGGCCGCTTTGCGGGCGGAAGAGCGCGATAGCGGCCGGTTCCATGCTTGTCGATTTTTCCTTCGCGATAGAGCCGGGCGAGAAGTGAGTACGTGGAGAGGCGGCCGTCGTTGCTCCGTTTCATGACGCCGGTTTTGTGAGCCACGTCCTGGGGATCGAAATCGCGGGGATAATTGTCCTCGAGGAGCTGGACGATCAGCCTGCGGGAGCTGAGGGGTGCGGCAGTGGGACGGCCATTCGGGCCGCTCAACCGGCGGACCCTGGTTCCGGTCCGGACCGATGCAGTTGACGCTTCGGCCGTGCTGGCGAGCTGAATACGGAGCAATTCCTTTTCGGCCGCGATGGTTGTGACACAGGCGGCGAGCAGTTCCTCCAAGTGTCGAATGCGAAGTTCAGTGGCTTGACTAAGCGTTTTCATAAACAGTGGCGTTACTTATTCTTGGTGGCACGGATAATGCCAAAGTTACGCTCAGGCCGCGAATGGCGCAAGTTGTGCGCGAGGAATGTTACATTTGCGAACTTTCCGGCATTTTTCAGTGACAGAAGTGTAGGCGGTTTCGTTTCCTTTGGGTCGGTGACGTGGAGGGGCGTTGGTGAGCCGAAGTTCGGCTGTGGGTATATTGAGCACTTTCCTTCGCAGGCATCTTCCCGCGGGCTCATATGGCGGGCGATCAGCCTTTGAAGCGCTGGCGAGGATCGATAGAGATCTCGAGAGCGGCAGGCCCGCGGTGGCGATTCTCGACGAGTGCAAGGAAGAACTGGGCGCGATCATCCGCCGGAGATTTGAGCCGCTGGCGGCCGACGCGCTGACGTTGAAGATCCTCAATCTGTTCCAGGCGCGTCAGCACTTGCGCGCGCGAAGCCATTCCGTGCGGTCGCGGCCGATTGGCCTGATTGTCGACCCATCGAACATGTGCCAGCTAGCTTGCCCTGGCTGTGTGCATTCCAACCGAAATGAATTACTGCAGATCTTCGACTGGCCGAACGGAACCCTGGCGGAGGAGCGATTCTCGGCGTTGATGAGGCTTTACGGGCCATATGCAATCGGCGTCTACTTCTGCAATTACGGCGAGCCGCTGCTCAACCTGCAGACACCGCGGTTCATCCGGCGCGCAAAGGCGTACCTGGCCGCGACGGCTCTTTCGACGAGCCTTTCGGTGCAGCGCTTCGATGCGGAGGAGTATGTGCGATCGGGGCTCGACGTGATGATTTTCTCGATCGACGGTGCGACACAACCTGTTTACGAGCGATTCCGGCGAAACGGCGATCTGGCGCTGGTTTTGAGCAACATTGAGAAACTGGTGGATGCCAAACGCCGGCTGAAGAAGAGAACACCCGTACTCTCGTGGAATTTCCTGGCCTTTCAGCACAACGTTCACGAGATCCCGACGGCCGTGCGGCTGGCGCGAAGGCTGGGAGTGAATCACTTTCGCGTGGTGAACCCGTTTGACGTGACGTGGGACGACCCGGAGATCCGGCCGGCGAAAGTTGCGGGTAGCGTCCGGCGATTGAATTTCTCGGACGCCGGTGGAGAGGCAGAGAATTGGAATCCATTCCCGGAGGAGTTGGACGAGGCGGCGATCAGGCGGGCATTCGGGAGTCCGAGGAGCCATGAAGCGGATGATGGCGGCCTGCGTGCGCCCGGGCACACCTGCCACTGGCTCTACAAGAACATGGTGATGGACGCGACGGGCCGGATTCTGCCGTGCTGCGGAGGACCAAGGACGGACAACAACCTGGTGTTCGGGAAGTTCGACGGCAGCCGGGATGTTTTCAATTCGGAGATGTACAGACGGGCGCGAACCGGATTTTCGGCAAATGCTGTTCCGTCCGCAGATGCCCCGTATTGCTCTCGCTGCGAGTGGGATCAAACCACGGTGAATATCGGCGGCGCAGAGATTCGCCGGTACTTCCGGGCAGCGGATGCGGCTTTCTTCGACCGCCGGAGTTTGAAACTGCTGGCCGACTGGTAATGGCAATTACAGACGGAGTTCCATGACAACGCTGGCGTCGGTAGGGTCGGAATAGTAGCGCGGCGTGCGGCGGACGACGCGGAAGCCGAATTTCCGATTGAGTTTAATCATTGCGGTATTGCGGCTCCGCGTGTTGGTGACCACGCGATGGAAGCCGTGGTAGCGGGCATAGGCGAGTTGCCACGATTTCAGCAACGCTCCGAAGCCCCGACGCCGGAACCGCGGGAGAATGCCAGTGGTGCAGATGTAGAGTGTGCCTTGGCGCGAACGGTTCCGATCGAGCGGGCTGGTATCGTCCGAAAAATCTTTGTGCTCCTCGAATGCGCAGCAGCCGACTTTTGTGCCGTCCACCAGCATCCAATAGGGGGTGCACGTTCGCCAATATGCCGCGTCGAAAAGATCGGATTTGGGGAAGACCTTGCGATCGAAGGCCATGAGGCCGCGCAGATCGCGGGGCAGAGAGGCTTTGCGGAACTCCGTTTTCACTGCCAGTCCGCTACGAAGATGTTGAATTCGTAGCGTTCCCTGGCGTTGCGGTCGGAGCAGAAGACGAGATGTCTGCCGTCGGGGGAGATTTCCGGAAATGAAGTGAAACCGCCGAAATCGGTGACTTGTTCGAGGCCGGTGCCGTCGAGGTTAATCAGGAAAAGCTCGAATTTTCGGGTGTCGCAGGCGTTTTTATTGGAGGCGAACAGGATCTTCTTGCCGTCGGGCGTGAAGGTCGGCGCAAAGCTGGCACAGCCGAAGTTCGTGATGGCGCGGGCGTGCGCGCCGTCGCCATTGGCCACCATCAATTCCATCTTCATGGGCGCGGTGGTGTTCTCGGCGAGCAGGGACTTGTAGCGCTCGAGGGTTTCGGGCGTGGCCGGGTGGTTGGCGCGCCAGGCGAGATGTTTGCCATCGCGAGAGAATACCGCGCCGCCGTCATACCCAATGGCACTGGTGATCTGCTTCTTGCCGGATCCGTCGGTGCGCATGGTCCAAAGGTCAAGGTCACCCGACGCCAATGATGTGTAGACGATGCGGCCGGTTTTCCAATTCACGGTCGCCTCAGCGTCGTAACCGGGGGCGTCAGTGAGCTTCTTCAGAATTTGTCCGGTGTCGGTGGCGAGATAGATATCGTAGCCGGGAAAGACGCCCCATACGTAGCCCTTGCTGCGATCGGGCGGAGTGGGGCAGGCGTCGGCGGCCTGGTGAGTGGAGGCGTAGACGATGTGCTTGCCATCGCGAAGGAAATAACCGCAGGTGGTTCGGCCTTTTCCGGTCGAGACCAGATGCAAGCCCGAGCCGTCGGCGTTCATCACAAACATCTGATCGCAATCGTAAGGCGGGCGAGTCGATTGGAAGATCAAGCGCTGTCCATCGGGCGACCAGTAGGCTTCCGCGTTCTGACCGCCGGAGGTGAGCTGGCGGATATTGGCCAGGTGCGCCGGCTGTGCGTGAGCGAGCAGGCACGCGGCGAAGGCGCTAACGGCGGCCTTCATAGAGATTTCTGCCGGCGACGAGGGCGCGCATTTTAGCATCGGCTACCGATCGATGAAGCATCCAGAAGCCGCAGTCGGGATGAATGAAGTGCACCCGTTCGGGTCCCAGCAGCTTGACGGCCCGATCGATGCGCTGCGCGATCGTGTCCGGAGTCTCGACCGCGTTGTCCTTAATGTCGATGACGCCCAAGCCAAGCCCGCAGCGGCGATCGAGATCGCGAAAAGCTTCCAACTCGTCGTAACCACGGCGCGCGAACTCCAGGACCAGGTGGCTGGTTTTGAGCTGGTTGAAGAACGGCATCAAATCCCACCAGAGACCCTTCTGGACGCTTTGACCGGCATAATTGCCGAAGCACACGTGCACGGCGCGCTCGCCGCGAATGCCTTCGAGCACATGATTGATGGCTGGAGCTGCCCAGTCCTGATCTTCGGGGTGGCCGCTGATATTGGCCTCATCGAGCTGAACCACATCGGCATTGATGCGCTCGACCTGCCGCCGCAGCACGCGTGCAATTGCCATAGCCAGATCGCCGGGTTTTCCATAGTGACGATCGGTGAGCACCTTAGCCAGCATGTGCGGTCCGGTGCAGGTGAACTTCAGCGGCTGCGCCGTGAGGGAGCGCGTCAGTTCGAAATCGCGGGGCAGGTTAAGGGTTCCTTCGTCTACCTGACCCGTGACAATGCCGGCGGGCTCCGAACGATACGCGAGCCCGGCATCGGAGCGGAATTTGTCGAGGTCGCTGATGGAGAAGCGGCTGGCGATACCGGTCATGCGACTGACGAAATAATCGATCATCCCGTTCGTTTCGGGATGACTGGGGTTAAAGCGATTCAGCTCACCGTCGGCCACCACGTCAATACCGGCGAGTTCCTGAGTTTTGAGCACCACCATGATGGCGTCCCGCAGAGTGACGCGTGAGTTGTCGCCCAGGAGCCAGTGGGGTACGGGATAACTTCCGACAACAGTTGTCCGGATTGGCATTAGAAATCATTCTATACTGAGGCGTGCGTTGGGCCGGTCTGCTGATTTTTTCCTGCGCTCTTCATGCGGCGGGACCCGCGCGCTTCGTCGAGCACACCATTGCAACGGGTTTGAAGGGCGGTTATCAGGTGGTCGTCGCCGACCTGAACCGCGACGGCAAGCCCGACATTATCGCACTGGCGAGCGGTATGCCGGATCTGGTGTGGTACGAGAACCCGACCTGGGAACGCCATGTGATTGCCGGCGGATTCTCGCGCATGATCAATTGCGCTGCCTGGGATACCGATGGCGACGGCATTCCCGAAATCGTGCTGGCGAGCGGGTTCGAAAATCAGGCCAAAAACAGCACCGGAATTGTTTCGCTTCTTCAGCATAATGGTGATCCGCGAAAGCCATGGAAAGTGACGGAGATCGACCGAATTCCGACGTCGCACCGGCTGCGCTGGGCGGATGTTGAGGGGACGGGCAAGAAGGTTTTGGTTAACGCGCCGTTGACCGGAGTGCACGCGGAGGCGCCGGATTATCGCGACCACACGCCGCTCGTCTTTTACCGGCCCGGCGAATGGAAGCGCGAACTGATCGGGGACCAAAACGAGGGGGTGGTTCACGGGATTTACGTCGTGGACTGGGACGGGGTGGGCCGTGACAACATCCTGACCGCGAGTTTCGTGGGGATCGATCTTTATAAGCTGGGCAAGGACGGAGACTGGAACCGCACCGAGATTGCGAAGGGCGATCCGTCGGCATGGCCCAAGGGAGGATCGAGCGATGTCGCCGTTGGCCGCACGGGTGGCGTGCGCTTCATCGCGGCAATTGAACCCTGGCATGGCAACCAGGTTGCGGTCTATCGCCAGAAAGGTCCCATGTGGGACCGCCAGGTGATCGATGACTCGCTCACTGACGGCCACACCATATGGACCGCCGACTTGAATGGCGACGGGTCGGATGAGATCGTTGCCGGATTTCGCGGGGGGAAGCGGAGTGTTTTTGTCTATTCCTTCAACGGCGCTGCGTGGTCTAGGCAGGTATTAGACGACGGGGGCATGGCAGCGGCGTCTTGCGCTGCAGCCGACTTAAACGGCGACGGACGAATCGACCTGACCTGCATTGGATCGGCGACTTCCAACTTGAAGTGGTACGAAAACACGGGAGTGCGATAGTAGCTTTTCCCTGTAATTGCGTTGACTGTAGCCTGTTAGAATCGGGGTTTGTCCGAACCAGCCGTAACCATCGTGATCCCGACCCTCTCGGCCGACCGAAGGTTATTGGAGTGCCTGGATGCGATCGCGAGGCAGAGCGAGCGGAACTATGAAGTGGTGATCGTGGACAACAGCGGCTCGGGGCTGGCGCGACGGAACTGCGGCGAGCAGAACGGCGCCAAAATTATTGAGCCCGGGCACAACCTGGGATTCGGCGCGGCCATTAATCTGGCATTTCAGCGAACAACGGCTCCATATCTGGCGGCTCTGAACGATGATGCGGCGCCGCGTCCAAACTGGCTGGGGGCTCTACTGAGAGCGGCGGAGGAGCATCCGCACGCGGGCATGTTCGCCTCGCAAGTGCGGTTTTTCGGTGAGGAGCACCTGGATTCGGCCGGCATGGTGATCGCGCGCGACGGCAGCAGCAAGCAGCGCGGCCATCTGTTTCCCGCTGCGGAATTCGCGAATGAAGAAGAAGTGCTGTTCCCCAGCGCTTCGGCAGCCCTCTACCGGCGTTTGATGCTCGATTCGATCGGATTGTTCGACGAAGACTTCTTCTTGTATTGCGAAGACACCGACCTGGGGTTGAGGGCCCGGTGGGCGGGATGGAAATGCGTGTATGTGCCCGAGGCAGTGGTGGATCATCACTATTCGCACTCGGCGGGCCGGGCGTCGCGTCTGAAAGCTTACTACGTGGAAAGAAACCGGCTCTTTGTGGTGGCGAAGAACTTCCCGGCGCGTGCGTTGTGGATGGTCCCGTTTGCCACGATGGCGAGGTACTGGTGGCACCTGCGATCGATGGCGTTAGGGCGCGGCACGGCCGCACAGTTCCGCCGCGACGGGAATTCGCCTTGGTCGCTGCCGGTGATTGCCGTTCGCGCGCACTGTGCCTTGTTGCGGCATGCCGCGAAACTTTGGCAAAAGCGGCGGAACATCCGCGGACGGGCCAAGATTTCGGCGGCAGCCTTCGCGGAGTTGTTGAGGGCACACTCCATTCGCACGCGAAGAGTGGCGGAGCTGTGACACAGCCGGTGGCTGCAGACAAGCTCCTGATTCTCATACCCGCGTATAACGAAGAAGGCGCTGTCGGGGGGGTTGTGCGATCCGTCAACGAAGTCATGGCCGGCGTGCCGATTCTGGTGGTGGACGACTGTTCGCAGGATGCCACGGTGACGCAGGCGCGTGGAGCCGGCGCCCGAGTGCTCAAGCTCCCGCATCATCTGGGGCTCGGCGGTTGCGTGCAGGCGGGATACAAGCTGGCATTCGAACTTGGCTACGATTACGTAATCCGCGTGGACGGTGACGGTCAACACGATGCACATGATATTCCGAATGTGCTCGCGACCCTGAAAACGTCAGGCTGCGAGATGGTCATCGGCTCGCGCTATGTAGCGGGCGGCAATGGCGGCACCAGCATCATACGAACAGCAGGCATCCAGTTCTTTCGTATGGTGCTTCGCCCGATCCTGGGGAAGACCGTACGGGACCCCACTTCGGGGTTTGTGGGTGTGAATCGGAAAGCGCTGGCCGTGTTCAGCCGCAGTTTCCCGCTGGAATATCCGGAGATCGAAACGCTTGTCGTACTGCAGCGGCGGCGCTTTCGATTTCTAGAGGTAGCCTGCCGTACCCTGCCGCGGAAGACGGGGCGCTCCTCCATTACCCCCCTGAAATCCATTTACTATATTGTTCATGTGTTGCTCGGAGTGTTCGTCAACGTGCTGAAGTACGAACGGCGCGCGCCACAGCAACCGCGGAGGGCATGACTTGGACCGCCTCCTGAATGCAATGACGGGGTTGAGCGTACTGCTCATTGTGATGGTGCTGGTATCCGTGCGCCGCGCCCGGATTCGCGTGGAATATTCGGTGGCCTGGCTGGTAGGGGCGGCCGCCCTGCTCGTATTTTCGCGTGCCCGCGGCCTGCTGCGCATGGTTGCCGACGCGCTCGGGGTTACTTACCCGCCGCTGGCATTGGTGTTGCTGGTGGGATGTGTCTTCCTGCTCATCTTCTACAGATTTTCCCTGATTATTTCTCAGTTGAAGGACGACAACATCGCTCTCGCGCAGCGCGTTGCGATTCTCGAATATCATTTGCAGACCATGAAGGATCATGCGCCGGGGTACTAAAACCGCTCCGGGCTCACCGACCGGCACCAAGGATTCTGCCACGAACGTTTCCCAGGTGAAGAACAAAAAAGCGCGCCGACAACACGCGGAGCCAAAGCCGGAGCGGACTGCCGCGCCGCAACACCGCTACTGGCCATATCTGCTGGCCGGTTTCCTCACGTTGGCTGCGGCGTTTTGGGCCTACGGTCCCGCGCTTGATGGTCCTTTCCTGTTCGACGATCGAACGCTTCCGTTCGGAAACGGAACGTTCCCGGTCGATCAGTTTCTTGCGTGGCTCAACGGGGTGCGCCCCCTGCTGATGTTCACGTTTTGGATGAACTATGCGTTGACGGGTTTCCGGCCGTATTCTTATCACGCGTTTAACGTAATCTTCCATGCCTTCAACGCGGTCCTCGTTTTTCTGATCGCACGCAAATTGCTGCAGTTGGCGCACGTGGCGGCAGCGCGGATCAACATTCTCGCCGTGTTTGCCGGAGCTTTGTTTCTCCTCCACCCGGTGAACTCGGAAGCGGTGGGTTATATAACCAGCCGTTCGGAAGATCTCAGTGTTCTATTTTTCCTGGCCGCTTGGACGGTTTTCCTCTACCGTCCCCGGCCCGAAACAAGCTGGATGCGTGCGGCACTGGTGCTGATTCTCTTCGGAGCGGCGGTGCTGACGAAGGAGCACACCATCATGCTCCCCGCCGTACTGCTGTTGACCGACTATTTCTGGAATCCGCCTTTCTCGAGTGAGGGCATTAAACGCAACTGGAGGTTGTATGTCCCGGTGGCGGCGGGTGGGGCCGCTCTGGGCGTTTACCTGTTCATTCACCTGCGCACTGCCCTCATTGGCGGCGCAGGCGGTGCGGGCTTTGGTCTCAAAGAGTTCACCTGGTACCAGTATTTCTTCACCGAGTGCCGGGCATTCTGGGTTTACATCCGGCTTTTTCTGCTCCCGGTTGGCCTGCGCATCGATTACGATTTTCCGATTTCCCACACGATACTGGAACATGGCGCGATCCTCGGGTTGATCGGCATTCTCGCGGCGGTGGGTGCGGCGCTTTTCTATCTGCGGCGCTTTCCCCTGGCGGCCTTTGGCCTGTTCGTGTTTCTGATTTTGATGGCGCCAACGTCGTCGTTCATGCCGATCAAGGACCCCATCGCCGAGCATCGCCTCTATCTGTCGATGATCGGACTGCTATTCATCGTGTTGGAGTTTTTAGGGCGAGTGGACGTCACGCAGCGAAATGCCATGGCTGCCCTGGCCGGAGTCCTGGCGGTTGCGGGCGCGGTCACGCACGAACGGAACGCGGTTTGGGGCGATCCACGGGTTCTGTGGGCGGACACCGTGGCAAAATCCCCAGGATTGTCGCGAGCGGAATTTCATCTGGCGGAAGCGTATCGGGAACAGGGGCAATGCGCTGAGGCGCTGCCGCATTATGCACGCGCCGCCGAGATCGATCCGGCGGGCCAGCACTCGTGGTGGTACCCCAATATTTTTTTGGATTGGGGCCTGGCCTATGATTGCCTGCAGCGTGAGGATGAGGCGCTCGCCAAGTTCAAGCAGTCCGCCGCCTTGCAGCCTACGGGTCACGTGTATTCGCAGATTGGCATGATCTACGGCAAGCAGAAGAAAAATGCCGAGGCGCTGGCCGCGTTGCAGAAAGCACAACAGCTCGATCCGGCATTTTCCATGACCTACGTTTACATGGGCGGGGTGCATCAGAACATGGGCGACGTGGCTACTGCCATGTCCGAATATAAGCAGGCCATTGCGGTCGATCCGAAAAACGAAATCGCGCAGGAATCCCTCAAGAACCTGGAGGCCGCGCTGGCGAATCGTCACTGATATGCGCCGGCTTCGTATCGGCGTTAACGCTCTGTATCTTCTTCCGGGCCAGGTGGGCGGCACAGAGATTTATTTGCGCAATCTGCTGGGCGCGCTGGCCGAGATTGATTCGGAAAACGACTACTTTCTTTTTACCAATCGCGAGACGGGAACGAATCTCAGTCCGCCCGGCGCGAATTTCCAGATCCTCGAGCAACCTCTACGAGCGGCTTTTCGTCCCGCGCGGATCTTCTGGGAGCAGACTGTGCTGCCGGTCCAAGTGGCCGCGGCGCGAATCGACGTTCTCCTGAACCCCGGTTTTACAGGGCCGCTTATCTGTGGCTGCCCGCAGGTTACGGTGTTCCATGACCTGCAGCACAAGCGCCACCCCGAGCATTTTCGCTGGTTCGATCTTCCATTCTGGCGGTTTTTTCTGTACTGGGCGGCGCATCTCTCGCGCATTGTCTTGGCGGACTCGGCGGTGACTTCGCGAGATCTCACGGCGTTTTATCGCCTGTCAGCGCAAAAGATCCGCGTGGTTCCATTGGGCGTTGAACCGAAATTCTTTGCGATTGCGGCGGTGCGGCGGCCCGAGCCATTCCTTTTGACGGTCTCTACCCTGCATCCCCACAAGAATCTCGATCGGCTGCTGCGGGCTTTCGGCGTGTTCCATCGCACCCACCCGGAATTCCGCCTGGTGGTCACGGGGCTGCGTGGTTTTCATACGGCTCAGCTGGAGTGCTTACGCAAAGATTTGGGACTTGCAGGCTCGGTCGATTTCCCCGGCTGGATTCCGCGGGAAGACTTGTACGATCTCTTTGCCCGTGCCTGGGCATTCGTTTATCCATCTACGTTTGAAGGTTTTGGGCTACCGGTCTTGGAGTCCCTGGCGGCTGGCGTTCCTACCGCTTGCTCCGGCATCGAGCCGCTGGCAAGCATGGCATCGAGCGCCGCCTTGCAATTCGATCCCGCGAACGATGACGAGTTGTTGCGCACGTTGGAACAGCTTGCGTCGGACGGCGAATTGCGCGAAAGGTTGGCGCGTGATGGTCCCGCACGTGCTGCTCAATTCTCCTGGCGGGCGACTGGCGAGTCGACGCTAGCCGCTCTCCGCGAGGCCGCAACCAGCTCGATTTGACCGTGGTGTTACGCTGGAAATATGCCGTTCCATCTGGCCGTGAACTACCGGCCTCGGGGTGACCAGGAAACCGCCATAGCTGAATTGTCGCGCGGGGTAAACGACGGCGAAAAGCACCAGGTACTGCTTGGCGTTACAGGATCCGGCAAGACCTTCACTATGGCGAAGGTCATCGAGCAGGTGGGCCGTCCGGCGCTGGTGCTCGCGCATAATAAGACGTTAGCCGCGCAGCTTTACCACGAGTTCAAGTCATTCTTCCCGCAGAACGCCGTCGAATATTTCGTCAGCTACTACGATTACTATCAGCCGGAAGCGTATATTCCATCGAGTGACGTCTACATCGAAAAAGAAGCGACGATCAACGATGAACTGGACAAGCTGCGGCTGTCTGCGACGCGATCTTTGTTCGAACGCCGCGATTGCGTGATTGTCGCCAGCGTCAGCTGCATCTATGGTCTCGGATCGCCCGAAGCGTACTATGGCATGCTGCTGATGCTCGAGAAGGGCCAGAAGATCTCGCGCAACCAGATCATTTCGCGGCTTGTCGACATCTTATACGACCGCAACGATGTGGATTTCCGGCGCGGCGCGTTTCGGGTACGCGGCGACGTGATTGAAGTGTACCCGACCTACGACGATTACGCCTATCGCATCGAACTTTGGGGCGACCAGATCGAAAACCTCGCCCAGATCGATCCACTGCTCGGCCAGGTTCGCCAAACGTACTTGCGGCTCCCTATCTATCCCAAGACGCATTACGTTATGTCGAACGAAACGAAGGAAACCGCCATGGCGGGCATCTTGACCGAGCTCGAATGGTGGAAGAAGGAGCTCGAGAAACAGGGCAAGATGATCGAAGCGCAGCGCCTCTACCAGCGGACCATGTTCGATCTGGAGATGATGCGCGAAATCGGCTACTGCCACGGCATCGAGAATTACTCCAGGCATTTCTCCGGCCGCCTCCCCGGCGAAGCGCCGCCCACGCTGCTCGACTATCTGCCGCAGGATTCCATCATGTTCATCGATGAGAGTCATCAGACGGTTCCGCAGCTGCACGGGATGTATCACGGAGACCGGTCGCGCAAAGAGATCCTGGTGTCGCACGGGTTTCGTCTGCCCAGCGCGTTGGACAACCGGCCGCTCACCTTCGAGGAATTCGAGAATCGCGTCAATCAGGTGGTTTATGTCTCGGCGACCCCCGGACCGTATGAGTTAACCCGTTCGGCCGGCGTGGTGGTCGAGCAAATCATCCGTCCTACCGGCCTAGTCGATCCCGAAGTGGAAGTACGGCCCATCAAAGGCCAGGTGGACGACCTGCTGGGCGAGATCCGGAAGCGCGTTGCCGTTGACCAGCGCGTGCTCGTGACCACTCTGACCAAGCGCATGGCCGAGGATCTGGCCGAGTATTATTCCGAAGCCGGCGTGCGCTGCCGCTATCTGCATTCGGAAGTGGAGACGCTCGATCGCATCAAAATTTTGCGCGACCTGCGCCGCGGCGAGTTCGATGTGCTCATCGGCATCAACCTGCTGCGCGAGGGCCTGGACCTGCCCGAAGTCTCACTGGTCGCCATCCTCGATGCCGATAAGGAAGGTTTTCTGCGGTCGAGCGGGTCGCTCATCCAAACCGTCGGCCGCGCGGCTCGCCACCTGGAAGGTAAAGCCGTCCTCTACGCCGACGTGATGACCGACAGCATGCGCCGCGCCATGGAGGAGACCAGCCGCCGCCGGCACGTGCAGATGGAATACAACGAACGCAACGGCATCACTCCGCAATCCATTGTTAAGCCGATCGATATGAGCCTGGTGGCGATCACCGAGGGCGATTACGTGACGGTGCCGATGGAGGCCGACGAAGATGTCGAGCAAATGACACCTCAAGCCAGGCAGCATTTCCTCGCGGAACTCGAAGATCGCATGCGGCAGGCTGCTCAAAAGTTCGAGTTTGAAAAGGCCGCGCAGCTTCGTGACCGCATCAAAGAACTGCGTGCTCGCGAACTGAGTGCTACGGCCGGTTAGCGTCTCTGAAACATGGAAATCCCCGCAATTCCCGCCGCGCCCGCCTCGAGGCATTGGGCCGCATTCTCGCTTGTGATTCCTCCCAATGCGAGGATCGGAATGCGCACGGATGCTGCTGTCTTCCTTAGGACACCTAAACCCAGCGGCGGGCCATAACCGGCCTTGGACGCGGTATAAAACACGGGTCCGAAAACCGCGAAATCCCCTCCCTCGGCTTCCGCACGTTTGACCTCGTCCAGCGAATGGCAGGATACGCCGATCAGAAATCCCTGCGGGGTAATATCCCGCAGCCACGCAGGCGCGATCGATCCCGAGGGCAGATGCACTCCATGTGCGCCCGTGGCAATCGCGATATCTGTCCGGTCATTGATCAGAACCCGCGTTCCGTGCGGGTTGGAAAGCGCCAGAACCCGGTGTACTAGCCTCGCCAATTCGCGCGCGCTGAGATCTTTTTCGCGGATTTGAACCCAATCGATGCCTTCCGCCATCATCCGCGAGATATTGGCGATTAAGCTATCCGTGCCGCCGAGCGCGTGGCGGTCCGTAATGTAGTAGCGCAGCACTACAGTGGTGTGTAATAGCGTTCGCCGGCGCAGGCCCGGCAAAGCACGCGGCCGTCGCGAACCACTTCGCGCTTAAAATTGATACCTTCCCCGCATTCGTCGCACGCGCGCCGTTCGCCTTTGTAACCAGGAAACTCTTCCGCTCCGAGCGCCACCCGCACCCACTGCTCGCCGAACAGCTCGGTATCGGCCAATTCCCGGTACGCGCGCATCTGCTGGTGATTCTTATCCGCGATCTCTGGATATAGTTCCAGCGCTCTTCGTTTCGAACTCTCGCGAGCTACCAGGCGCACCGCCTGGTCGCGTCTCAAATCGCAGAACGTTGCCGCCACCTTGCCGAAGTCGCGAAATTTCAGCGCACGTTTGCCCATCCGGCACCCGGTCACAATCGGAATCGCGTCGGTCGCGCAGCGGTCAATTTCGACGAACGTCACCAGGCGCTTTCGATCCTGACCGGTTGGATCCTCAATGCCCAACAGCTGCATGCCGTACATCGCCATACGCAGCCCCAGAATCTGGCCGGCGCACATGTGACCATGCGCCTGCTCGGCGAGCACCATGTATTCGTCCAGGGTCTTCACGATAGAACCCGCAATGCGGCCGGCGGAAATTCCACCAGCCATTCTTTATTATCCTTCTGACGTTCGAACTCGCTACGCGGCATGTCGACGCAAATGTCTCCCGAGAACTCCAGCCGCACAGAATGTGGGAGTTCCGCCACGTGTAGAAGCTTCGCCGGAATCTGGTTATTTTCGAGCCGCGCTCCATTCCTGCCGGCGGCTCGGAGATCCTTGGCGTGCGCGCACAGCCAAACACGGTCGCCGAGGAGATGGCCTGGAAAATACGTTCCCGTCAGCTCGTGCTCCTGAATCTTCACGCGGCTGGTATTACGCCCAGGGTCGAGGGCGGTAATCTCACCCTGAAACACATTCGCGATTCCCAGCAGCCGCGCCATCTCAACATTCGCCGGCTGCTCGAGAATGTCACGCGGGCGGCCTCGCTGCACGATGCGGCCCTCGCGAATTACCAGCACCTCACCGCCTGCCTGGAAGCAATCTTCAAGATGATTGGTCGCGAGCAGAATCGGAATTCCCGCGCTTTCCGCAACTGTACGCAATAGTGGCCAGAAGTCCCGGCGTGAGCGTGCGTCTAAACCTTGGACCGGTTCGTCCAGCAACAACAGACGCGGTGAGCGCATCAGCGATCGCGCGAGCAGGCAACGGATTCTTTCGCTTGCCGGTGACTGCCGCTGTCCGGCCGAATCTCCGCCAAGCTGAAAGCGCTCGATAGTCTCGTTCACTTTGCGGTGGCGTTCAAGCCGCGGCAGACGATCGGCCGCGAAAAGAAGGTTCTCCCGAATCGTCATATTCGGGAATAGCGCATCTCGCTGTAGAACGTAGCCGCAATTTCGCTGTTGCGGGCTGAGCTTGACGCGGGATGCGGCGTCGAAAAGGATGCGGTCGTCGAGCATGATCCGGCCCGCGTCAGGACGAGCGAATCCGGCAATCGAGTCGAACAGCAGGGTCTTCCCCGAGCGATCGGGCCCGAATACCACAGTGATACCGGCCTCCGCGCGGAAATCGAGATCCAGTGTGAACCCAGCCGATTTTGCCCCGGCTTCAATTTGTTTCGTAATCCGCGCTTCAATCATTCCGCTACCGGACGAACACCGATGCGGTTCGTGAGATACGCGGCCGCGAAAGTCGCGGCCGAAAGAACCAGCACGAGAAATCGAGCAGTGCGCCCGTCGCCGCGTTGCACTGCGTCGTATATCCCGACAGCGGCTGTCTGCGTTTTTCCCGGCAGGTTGCCTGCGATCATCAGGGTGACGCCGAAGTCTCCGAGCGCCCGTGCAAACGCCGTGAGACTGGCCGCGCCGATGGTGCGTCGCGATACCGGTAGCGTCACACGCCAGAATACTCTCCACTCGGATGCGCCCAGGCTGCGAGCTGCCTTGTCGTATGCACGGCCGCCTTCGAAAGCCGTGCACGCCGATTGCGTCAGTAACGGCAGCGCATGGAGCATGGAAGCCACTACTGCGGCATGCCAGGTGAAGATTAACGGCGCGCCGCATACCGACTCGTACAGCCTGCCCAGCGGACTGGAACCGCCCAGGAGCACCAAAAGATAGTAGCCGAGTACCGTTGGAGGCAGCAGCAGCGGCAACTGCGTCACAGTATCCAGCAATCGCTTCCCCCGAAACTCGCGGTTCGTCATGAGCCATGCGAGCCATAACCCGCAGGCTACCGACAGCAGCGTCGCAACAACCGCCACACGCAGGCTGAGATACAGCGGGAACCAGTTCGCGGCCATGTGGGAATTCAATTATATCTGCCGGAACCTGGCGCTGAAATGGCGCAGAAACGGAGGTTCCGATGCAATGGCGAGGCCGCGAATCTGCTGTCGCCGCTCATTCACCTCCAGGATCGCCTCCACTACATAGTCGATATGACTTTGCGTATAGACCCGACGTGGAATGGCGAGGCGCAATAGCTCGTGTTGCGCGTTCGCGCCGAACATCACCGAGCCGATTTCCACGGAACGAATTCCCGCGTGCCGGTAAAGCTCCACGGCCAGCGCTTGCGCAGGAAACTGGCGCTTCGGAATGTGCGGCAGCATGCGTTCGGCGTCGATGTAGATGGCATGTCCGCCCGGAGGTTCAACAATCGGCACTCCGTGATCAGCGATATGCCTGCCCAGGTAGCTCGTGGAGGCGATGCGATACCGCAGGTAATCGGGGTCGAGAATCTCCTCCAGCCCCACGGCAATGGCTTCGAGGTCGCGACCCGCCAGACCGCCATACGTCGGAAATCCCTCGGTGAGAATCAGGAGGTTGGTTTCCTGCACGGCCAGCCGGTCGTCATTCGTGCACAGCAGCCCGCCGATGTTGGCGAAAGCGTCTTTCTTGGCCGAGAACGTGCACCCGTCGGCATACGAGAACATCTGCTGTGCAATCCGTTTGGGCGTCCAGTCGGCATAACCAGGCTCGCGCTGGCCGATGAACCAGGCATTCTCCGCAAACCGGCAGGCATCCAGGTACAGCGGAATCCTGTGTCGCTCCGCCACTTTCTTCACGGCCGCGATGTTCTCCAGCGAAACGGGTTGGCCGCCGCCGGAGTTATTGGTGACGGTCAACATCACCAGCGGGACGTTCGCCGCGCCCACCGTTTCGATCATCTTCTCCAGTGCCCCGACATCCATATTGCCTTTGAAGTCGATTCGCGCTTGTGTATCCGCTGCTTCCGGAATCAACAAATCCAGCGCTCGGGCGCCAGTGAATTCGATATTTGCCCGCGTCGTATCGAAGTGCGTGTTGTTCGGAACCACCTGCCCTTTGCGGCACAAGACAGTAAACAATATGCGCTCCGCGGCACGGCCCTGATGCGTCGGAATTACGTGGCGAAAGCCGGTCAGGTCGCGCACTACACGTTCCATCCGGTAGAAGCTTTCGCTCCCCGCGTAGGATTCGTCCCCGCGCATCATGGCCGCCCATTGCGCGGTCGACATGGCGCTCGTCCCTGAGTCGGTCAGCAGATCGATCAGAATGTTCCCGGCTTCGATCAGGAACAGGTTAAAGCCCGCGGCTTCCAAGAACCGCTCGCGCTCCTGCGGCGTCGTCTGGCGGATCGGTTCCACGCTTTTGATGCGAAACGGTTCGATGATGGTCTTCACTACGCCTCGACCTCCATCTTCGTGAGTGCCGCTTTCCCGCTCTGCCACTTGACCAGCGCCACACCGGCGAAGATCACAATCGCGGCGCATGCTTCCCGCGCGCCGAACGGCTCGCGATAAAACAGCCATCCCAGCGCCAGCGCGACAACCGAATTCACATAGGAATAGATGGAAACCACGGCTACCGGTAAGCGATCCAGTGCATAGGCGTAAGCGCTGTAGCCCACAATCGACCCGAATGTCACCAGATAAAACAGCGCCGCTACTCCGCGCCCGCTCCAATGCACCTGATGGCTGCTGGCGAATATGGCAAACGGCAGCGCCGAAATTCCTGCTGCCACCTGCTGTACAGCGCCCACAACCGCCGGGTGCGCCTCTACTTTCCTCCGGCGCTGATAAATCGAGCCGAAACACCAGGCGATCGTTCCCACCTGCAGAATCAAAAAACCGTCGAATGCTTTTCCACTGAACTCACCCGCGCCCATTCCGCCGGATACTAAGAGGCCTACACCGGCGCATCCGATCAACATTCCGGCAATTGTGGGCGGGTGCAGCCGCTCGCCGCCCGGCATCAGCGCCTCAATACCTACCAGCCAAAATGGTGAGAGCGTCGTGATCAGCCCCGCCAGACCGCTCGGTACCCGTAGCTCTGCGAACGTGAGGCAGCCGTTTCCGATCGCCAGAATCAGCACTCCGCTCAATCCCGCGTGCCAAAGCTCGGCCCCGTGTGGCAGCCGAACTCCCCGCGCGGCGGCCACGGCCAACATGAGGCTCCCGGAAATCAGAAACCTGCTGGCCACGAGGATCAGCGGAGGAAAGGTCTCGAGCCCAACCCGGATGCCGAGGTACGTCGTGCCCCAAAAAAAGCAGACTGCCGCCAGCGCCGCGTAGGCCCGAAATGCCGGAGAAATAAGCAAATTTCAGGGTATCATCGCGTACTCCGTTAGAATGAAGAGATTGATCCTCACACTAACCGTCAATCCTGCCATCGATCGAACCATAACCGTCGATCGGCTGGTATTCGAAGACCGTGCGTACATCACGTCGAGCCGGGAGTCGGCGGGCGGCCGCGGCATCAACGCCTCCTTTGTCATTCACTGTTTCGGCGGTAAAACCAGGGCCATTGTTCCGGCTGGCGGCGAATCGGGAACGCATTTTGAGGATCTGGTCAAAGCCAGTGGATTCGAGTTGGTTGTGGTCCCCGTGCACAGCGGCGTCCGCCACAATCTGATCATCACCGACAAGCAAGGCCTCACAATCAAGCTGAATGAACCCGGCACTTCCCTGCAGAAGCCCGAGTTAGCGCGGTTGGAAAAGGAAATTCGTGCTCGCCTCGACGGTGCAAGCTGGCTTCTGATCTGCGGCAGCCTGCCGCCGGGCGTACCCGCCAAATTCTACGCCCAGCTCATCACCTTGGCTCGCAAACGGGGTGTGAAGACCTTGCTCGATGCCGATGGAGACGCGCTTGAAGTGGGTATTGCCGCCAAGCCGACCGTCGTCAAGCCCAATCAGCAGGAGGCCGAGCGCCTCCTCAAAACCGCGCTGCTGACGCGCACGCACTTCGTTCATGCCGTAGAGCGCATTCAAAAAATGGGCGCGGAATCAGTGATTCTCTCGCTTGGTACCCAGGGGGCGGTGGGAGCTTACGACCGCCAAATGATCGAAGTGATCCCGCCTCGCGTGGATGCCATTGCTCCTATAGGCGCCGGAGATGCTCTGGCCGCAGCGTTCGCCTGGTCGATGGAGCGCCGCCATGACTTCCGCGATGCCCTGCACTGGGGTGTTGCCGCTGGAACTGCTTCCGCCCGCTTGCCGGGCATGCGTTTCGCCAACCTGACGGAAACCGAGGAAATCTATAAGCAAACCGATGTCCGTCAGGTGGAGTGACCCATGCAGCCCGCCGACCTCGCTCCCAAGACTGCCGAATCCAAACACGAGAGCCTGGTTCGTTCCGCTAGCATCGTTTCCGCCTCAGTTTTCCTGAGCCGCATTACCGGGTTGATCCGCGAAATCGCCATGGCCCGCTTTTTCGGCGCCGGTCAGGTCTACGACGCTTTTCTGCTCGGCTTTCGCATTCCCAATCTGACGCGCGACCTGTTCGCCGAAGGCGCGCTCTCTTCCGCTTTCGTTCCGATCTTCACCAAATATCTGTCCACCAAGGGCAAACCCGAAGCCGCCGAGCTGTCAAATTTAGTCGCCACAGCCCTGCTTTTCGTGGTCGGCGTTCTTTGCATTCTCGGCATGATCTTCAGCCCCGTGCTGGTTACGTTGCTTGCCCCGGGATTTGCCGACGTCCCCGGAAAATTCGAGCTGGCCGTGAAACTCACGCGCATCATGTTCCCCTTTCTGCTGATGGTGGCATTGGCCGCCCAGGCCATGGGAGTTCTGAACGCCTGCAATCAATTCGGCGTTCCCGCCATGTCCTCTACGTTTTTTAATATCGGCTCACTCGCTTTTGGCCTGGGATTAGGTTTTCTTGCCGGCCCTCACATCGGTTTAAGCCCGATCGAGGGCATGGCATACGGGGTGGTGTTCGGCGGCGCTTGGCAGTTGTTCTGGCAGGTTCCGAGTCTGGTTCGCGCCGGGTTCGCCTTCCGGCCCAGCATCGATCTGGCTCACCCCGGCTTGCGCAACATTCTGCAATTGATGGGCCCCGCCATTGTCGGTAATGCCTCGGTGCAGGTCAACGTGATGGTGAACACCAACTTCGCCTCCAGCATCACCGATGCCGCGGGTCACGTAATCAACGGCCCCGTGAGCTGGCTGGGCTATGCCTTCCGTTTCATGCAGTTACCGCTAGGACTTTTTGGCGTAGCGATTGCCTCGGCGACACTGCCGGCTGTTTCACGCAGTGCTGCGATGGGCGATATGAGGGAATTTCGCGAGACCCTCACTCGTTCGCTCGGCATGATTTTCCTGCTCACCATTCCTTCCTCCGTGGGGCTCGCCGTCCTCGGCGATAGTATGATCGCCGCCGTCTATCAGGGCGGGAAGTTCCGCGTCAGCGACACGCACCAAACCGCCCTCGCGCTTTCCTGTTATGCAGTTGGCCTCGCAGGCTATGCCGCCATCAAGGTGCTCGCCCCAGCCTTCTATGCTCTGAATGATGCTCGCACGCCTATGCTGGTAAGCCTGGCATCGATTCTGGTGAACATCGCGGCTGCCTCCAGCATGGTCAAGCTTGCCGGGCTGGGACATGCCGGCCTGGCTCTTTCTACGTCGCTGGTCGCTTTGTTCGGTTCCGTCGTGCTCTTTGAATTGATCCGCCGCCGTGTGGGTGGCCTCGGTGGCCGCCGCCTGAGTGGCGCGTTCTTCAAAATTGCGGGGTCTTCTACGCTTATGGGACTGGCTTGTGCGGCCACCAGCCATCTCGTGCAGCACGAGATTGGGGTGTCGCGCCTGGCCCGGGTTGCCGATCTCGCGATCTCCATTCCGATCGGTCTGCTGGTTTTTCTCTTGACGGCCAAGTTGTTGCGATTGCCTGAGCTAGAGGCCGCACGCCGCGCTCTGGTCACCCCGTTAACGCGTCGTCTTGGATTGGGGCGTGGTAAAATTTGAACTACAGGATGCTCCCCGACATAAAGTTGGCGATCCGGTTGCAAGATATTGATAGCCGGGCCGCTGAGCTGACCAGAGAGATTTCGGCTCTTCCCAAGCACACCGCGATCATCGAAAAGAAGTTGGAATCGCACGAACGCAAGCTGGAGGCGGACCGTGCAGCCCTAACTGCCAATCAGAAGGACCGCAAGGCCTTCGATAACGAAATCCAGGTGCAGCAGCAAAAGATCTCCAAGCTCAAAGACCAGATGCTGGGGGCCAAGACCAACGAACAGTACCGCGCGTTCCAGCACGAGATCGAGTTCTGCGAGAAGGAAATCCGCCGGGCGGAAGACGGCATTCTCGAGTTGATGACCGCCTCCGAGCCGCTGGACCGCAACGTGAAAACCGCCGAAGGCGCTCTGAAACAGGAAAAAGCCCAGGTCGAAAAGGAAAAGCAGCAGGCGCGGGAGCGCACCGCCGGAGATCAGCGGGAGTTGGACGAACTACAGGCCGAACGCAAGAATTTAGCGTCTCAGATGGCGCCCCATGTGCTCGCAGCTTACGAACGAGTCCGCAAATCACGGCGTGGCATCGCGGTCGCCGAAGCGATTGACGGCCGCTGCTCCCAATGCCATATGGCGCTGCGCCTTCAGTTCTTCCAGGATTTGAAACGCGGGGAGCAGGTGATGCAGTGCGAAAGCTGCAGCCGCATCCTCTTCTACAACCCGCCGCAATCGATCGAGAACCTCACCGGCGAGGCCGCTCCCGCAACGCAAGCCTAAATCTCGCTAAGCAAGCTTTCCGTCCGGGCTGAGAAAAACCTGCCTGTGCTGATGAAACGCCAGGTTTGCCAGGTGTGGTCCGGCCACCGCATTCGCTCCCACCTCCACCGGCGCATTGGGTTCCTGGCGGGATTTCACGCAATCCAGGAAGTTCTGAATGTGCGATTCGATGGGCACCGCCGCATCCATTCGTTGTGAGGGCTCCCGATGGTCTTTCCACGGCTCCGTCCAGATGCGGAAACCGGCCTCATCGACGATCATGGTGCCTTTGTCGCCCTGGAACTGAATCGACCAGCCGTTCTCATACGAATTGGCGTAATTCAACGTCCAGGTGGCCATGAAGTCGGGATATTCGAACACGGCGCAAAATACATCCGGTGTTTCGGAGCCCTTCATTTTCGCAACCTGCCCGTAGGAGATCGCGGAACGCGGCGGGCCGGCATTCATAAACCACTGCACCACGTCCATCAGATGGGTTCCCTGGTCGGTCATGTTGCCGCCCGAGTAATCCCAAAAATAGCGCCAGTAACGGAAGCGCATCGGCTCCATGGAGTGATCGCGCGCCGCACCTTGGAAGCGCAGCCAGTCCAGCTTTCCGGGCAGCGGCGAGTTGTCCAGCTCTTTCGCGATATTCCAGTTCCATTGCGGTTTTACCATCGTGACCTTGCCCAGAATCCCGCTGTCCACAAGCTGCTTGCCTTTGATGATCAGCTCGGCGCTGCGGCGCTGCATCCCGACCTGGACGATTTGCTTTGTGCGCCTCACCGCCGCCACAATCTGAGCGCTCTCCTCAAGTGAGTGCGACATCGGCTTTTCCAGGTAAACGTCCTTGTTGGCGTCCAACGCGGCTTGCAGGCAGGGATAGTGCTGGTGATCCGGTGTCGCGATCAAGACAGCGTCGATGCCGGTTTGCTGCAATAGTTCGTGGTAGTCCAGGTACGTCTTGGCATCCGGTGCATCTGTCTTGGCCTTCGTGACATTGGGCTCATAGACATCGCACACCGCGACACACTGGGCGCCTAGCTTCTGGAAATTGCTGCTGAGGTAGCGTCCGCGGCCGCCTGTGCCGATTACGCCATACGACAATCGGTCATTCGCCCCCCGGGCGGAGGGCGGAACAAACAGGGGCGCACTCGCCACCAGAGACTGCGTAATGAACTGTCGGCGATTCTGATTCATGCGGCACCTTCTTTGCGGATACTATACCGCGGTGATGCCGCCCGTTGGATCTCAGTTCGTATGTGCCGCTTGAGGCGCCGGCGCAGCACTTTGCGCTGCGGGGGCGGAGAAGAACTGCTCGTTTTGCTGCTTGATGTTCAGGCCTTTGGTCGCGTTTTCCATCCAGGCCGTCATCTTCGTCCGCTGGATGTCCGTAAAGATCTGATCCCGCACCTCGGTGAACGGTTTGGCGCTCACTGATTCTCCACGGAAAATATAATATCCGTTGGGCTGGCGCACCGGTTCACTGACATCTCCCGGTTTCAGGCCAAAGATGACCGTGCGAATGGACTCCGGCAAGTTCGCCCCCTCAGCGCGACTCATCGTCAGGTCCCCGCTCTTTGCCTTGGTCTGCGCGTCATCCGAGTTTTCGTTCACCAGCTTCACGAAATCCGCACCTGCTTTCGCCTGCTTGACGAGTTCACCGGCTTTTGCCTTGGCCTCATCCTCGCTCAACCGCTTCTTGCCGTCGGACCCGGTTCCTGGCGAACTGCTGAATGAGATGTGAATCAGCTTGACCGTTACTTGCTCATACTGGGTCTTGTGTTGGTCGTAATACGCTTGTTGCTCCTCTGTACGCACGGGGAACTCCTGCGCCACCTTCTGAACCTCAGCGTTCATGAGAATGGTCATGCGATATGACTTCAGCATGTCCTTATACGGAGACTTCTCCTCGAGCTTGTCCGTCTCGGCCATCTCATTCAGCTTTTTCATCAGAAGGTACTGTTCCACCAGCCGCTTGCGATCGCGCATTGCGTTGTTCTGGGCCTGTGGCGCCAAGCCGCTGACAAATGATTGCAGTTCCCCCCAGGTCAGCTTCTTGCCTTCGCCGTACTCGGCGATCACCGTGTCGGGCGCCATTGACGGCACGGCAGGAGCAGCCGGCGCTTGGGCCCAGGCGGCCGCGGCAAAAATCATACTAAGGAACACGGATAGTTTCATGCGAGGGAAGCCTTGAATTAAGATTACTTCGTCCCAGTCTATCATGCGCTACTGAAAGAGACGGACCCGATGCAGATTCGTCGCCGAGATTTCCTACACGCCGCCAGCGGCCTTATACTAGCTCCCGCCCTCGCCCGCTCCCACGAGCTCAAATGCGATGTCGCCGTGATTGGCGCGGGCGTCGGCGGTTGCGCCGCCGCCCTGGCCGCCGCGCGCAATGGCATGCGCGTCATCCTCACCGAAGAGACCGACTGGATCGGCGGCCAGCTTACCTCGCAAGCCGTTCCACCCGACGAGCATGCCTGGATTGAAGCCTTCGGCTGTACCCGCGCTTATCGGGAATATCGAGAGCGCGTGCGCGATTACTATCGCCGCAATTACCCGCTCACCGAGCAGGCACGCCGCCGGCCCGATCTGAATCCGGGCAATGGCCGCGTCTCCCGCCTCACCCATGAGCCGCGCGTTTCGCTTGCGGTTCTCGAGGGAATGCTTGCGCCGTTTATCAGCGGCGGCGAAATCACACTGCTGCTGCGCCATAAACCCGCCGCTGCCGACCTGGCCGGCGATTCCATCCGTTCGGTTACCGTACGCGACCTGGAGGCCGGCCGCGATTGCATCATCTCGGCCCCTCACTTCCTCGACGCCACCGAGCAAGGAGATGTCCTGCCTCTCGCCCGGGTCGAGTACGTCACCGGAGCCGAATCCATTCAAGATACAGGCGAGCCCCATGCGTCACCTGACGCCCGGCCCGCCGATATCCAGGCCTTCACTTACTGCTTCGCCATGGATTATCTTCCGGGCGAAGACCACACCATCGACAAGCCTACCGACTATTCGTTCTGGCGCGATTACGTTCCGGCTCTGAAACCCGCGTGGTCCGGCAAGCTCCTGAGTTGGACCATCGCCGACCCCATCGAGGTCGCGCCCCACACTTACGCCTTCGACCCTCAATACGACGAGCATCACTCCGACGGCGGCCTCTGGCTCTACCGCCGCATCGCAGACCGCCGCAATTTCACGCCCGGCGCCTACGAAAGCGACATTTGTCTGGTCAATTGGCCCCAGAACGATTACTGGCTGGGCAACATTTGCGAGGTGAGCGAAGACGAAGCGGCACGCCACCGCGCCCGCGCCAAACAGCTCAGCCTCTCCCTCCTCTACTGGATGCAGACCGAAGCGCCACGCGCCGGCGGCACCGGATGGCCCGGCCTCCGCTTGCGTCCCGACATCACCGGCACCTCTGACGGCCTCGCCAAGTATCCCTATATCCGCGAATCGCGCCGCATTCGCGCCGAGTTCACCGTTCTCGAACAGCACGTCGGCACCGAAGCTCGCCGCAAACTCAGCTCGCCATCCGCCGATCTCGTCGCCGAGCATTTCCATGATTCCGTTGGCATCGGCAGCTATCGCATCGATCTCCATCCCGCGTCCGGCGGCGACAATTACATCGATATCAGCAGTCTGCCCTTCGAAATCCCTATGGGCGCTTTGATTCCCCGCCGCGTCGAGAACCTGCTGGCCGCCGGAAAGAATCTCGGTGTGACCCACATTACCAATGGCTGTTATCGCCTACATCCGGTCGAATGGAACATTGGCGAATCTGCCGCGCTTCTAGCGGCGCGCGCGCTTCAGCTCAAAACCCCTCCCCGCCGCATTCGCAATAACGAAAAACTGCGCCGCGAATTCCAGCAGTGGATCGAATCCCAAGGCGTCGAAATCAACTGGCCCAAGCTGACTCCCCGCTGAAGACCGCGGGCTATAATTGTCAGCAAAACGAAATGACTCGTAGACAATTGGGTAAACTCGCGGCTGGAGCCGCCCTCTTGCACAAATCGCCGGGGTTGGCTGCCGGCAATACCTACACCGGCGCGCTCGACGGCCTGGAATCGAAGATCGAACCTGCAGCCTTCGATCCGGTACTCTTCACGCACAAACTCTACGAAACCGCGCCGCTCAAAATGACGTTTCGCGCGCAAACTCGTAAGCAGGCAGAAGCCTGGCAGAAACAACTGCGAGCGAAAATCCACGAGCTGGTTGGCGGCTTGCCTGCCACGCACGGCCCTCTACACGCGCAGACTCTCGAAATCCGCGAGTTCCCCGCCTATCGCCGTGAAAAGTTCATTTTCGAAAGCCGCCCCGGCCTCGAAGTACTTGGCTATTTGCTCACTCCCGCGAACGCGAAGCCGCCTTACCGAACCATGGTCTGCGTTCCCGGCCATGGACGCGGCGTCGATGACATCGTCGGTATCGACGACAAGGGAAACGACCGCAGCAACAAAGATGGCTACCAGCACGATTTCGCCATTCAGGTTGTCGAGCACGGTCTTGCCGCTGTCGCCATCGAGCCCATGGCCTTCGGCTGCCGCCGCGGAACTCAGGCCAAAAAAGAAGGCCTGGGCCACTCCTCCTGCCAGCCCGTTGCCGGCGCGGCGCTCCTGTTGGGCCAAACCATGATCGGCTGGCGCGTCTTTGACGTGATGCGCACGATTGACTGGATCGAGACGCGCTCTGAGCTGGATTCCTCGCGGGTTGGCTGCATGGGCATCTCCGGCGGTGGAACCTGCACAACGTTTTCCGCCGCCCTTGAACCGCGCATCAAGGTTGCCATGGTCAGCGGTTATCTCAACACGTTCCGCGACAGCATCTTCAGCCTGTCGCACTGCATCGACAATTACATTCCCGGCATCCTCAACTGGGCGGAAATGTATGATGTCGCGAGCCTCATCGCGCCGCGCCCGCTAATTGCCGAATCCGGCACCAAGGACGATATCTTTCCTATCGAGGCCAGCCGCGCGAGCTTCGCGCGCGTCAGGAGGGTGTATGAAATCCTGGGCGCGCCGGAGAAGTGCCGCCACGCCGTCTTCGAAGGCGAACACAGCTTCGACGGCGTTGAAGGCATTCCCTTCCTGGTCGAGCATCTCTGATGCGCATCCACAATCTTCCCGGCGGCTACTCGTTCCTCAAAGGCATCAGCCCCTATTCCGGCGGCGTGTCTGCGCTGCCAGGCTATGAGATCCTCCACGTGCAATTGGATCATGCCACCCCGCTCGATCGCGGATTCGCCGCTATTGACTCTTATCTCGCCTCGCAGCGGCGGCCTCGTCAAGCTCTCTGCGCCGTGGAATTGCGTTCTCCTCGGCCGTTCACTTTCCAGGGATTCCAGGAGTTCAATCAGCGGTATGTCGCAATTCTCAAAAGCTGGGATCTTCTATTCGACAGCATGAATCCGGTGGCGCGGACTAACGTCGCACCACATCTGTTACCCCCGTCCGAGCCCTCCGTCTATGCTTTCTCGATTACCATACCTGCCGCTGATGCGCCGCCATCTTTCGTCATCGCGGGTTCCGGCGAACTGCCCGAAGGATCGCTCGATCCGCACCAGGTTGTCCGGCGCGGCGAAACTACCACAGAAGCCTTACGGGAGAAGACGCGCTTCGTCATGAATTTGATGTCTGGTCGGCTGGCCGGACTCGATCTCCACTGGAGCCAGGTCACTGCCACCCAGATCTACACCGTCCACAACATCCACCCGTTTCTCGAAACGGAAATCCTGGCTGTCATGCGCGAGGGCTCCACGAACGGGATCCGCTGGCACTACGCACGTCCGCCCATCGAGAGCATCGAGTACGAAATGGACCTCCGCGGCTGCCGCCGGGAAATGATCCTGCCGGTGTGAGCCACGAAGTGGAGCTGAAGCTTGCAAATCAGAGGCTACTGAAGCTGAAAGTCGGCGATATCACGCGTGAGGCCGCCGATGCCATCGTGAACGCCGCGAATTCTGCTCTTGCCGGAGGCGGCGGAGTCGATGGCGCCATCCATCGCGCCGGCGGTTCTTCCATCATGCGAGAGCTCGATTCGATTCGCGCGAAAACGGGCGGCTGCCCGACGGGAAGCGCGGTCGTCACATCGGCTGGGCTTCTTCAGGCGCGGTTCGTGTTCCATGCCGTTGGGCCTGTCTATCGCGACGGCGAGCACGGCGAACCCGAGTTATTGGCCTCCTGCTATCGCACGTGCCTGAAACTTGCGGAAGAGCAGGGAATCGCAACCATCGCCTTCCCTTCGATCAGCACCGGAATCTACGGATATCCCATTCGCAATGCCGCTCGGATCGCTCTTGGCGAAGTGAAGGAGCATCTCAAGAGTGGCAAAGGGTCACTGCAACAAGCCACCTTCGTGCTGTTCAGCGAGGGTGACTACAAAGTGTACGCGGCTGCGCTCTAGGGGCCGTGCCCGTCCGCCGCGGACGTTTCGAACCTATATCCCGTTCTTGCGCGACACCAGCACTCGCGATGGATAGAAAATCTGCCGTACCATGGCGTCGCGCTCGATCGTGAAATCGTTCGCTTCCACCAGTTCGGGGACGCGCTCTTCGACCTGCCGCCCCCAGAACGCCGGCGCGACTTTGCCCGCCACGCGGTAAATCGCATTGAACGCCGGGGTCTTCTGTCCGATCAGCACCAGCACCAGTTGTCCGCGCCGCCGCAGGACGCGGTGAAATTCTCCAATCGTGCGCGCGATATCCTCGCCCGACAACAGCTCCAGCAGGTAGCAGCAAAAGATGCTGTCGAAGGTCGCATCGCGAAACGGCATATGCCGCGCGTCCACGGCCTGACACTGCGTGGTCGCCGACGGGAACTGCCGCTGCACGCGATCCTGTGTGCGCCGCGCCATATTCGGCGAAAGATCCACTCCGAGAGTCGCCCCCCCAGGATTCGACCGCACCAGGCGCCGGAACATCTCGCCGGAACCCGTGGCTACCTCCAGGATGCGCATGCCGTCTTTTAACTCGCAGATTTCGAGCGCGCGCCGGTGCGCCCTGGAGTGAAACAGGTTCGTCGAGATGCTATACACAGGCGCCAGCCGGTCGTAGACGCGCCGCGTGCGCTCCGCCAGAGTCGCCGGCAGGCCGTTAATAGGCCACGCAGAAATCGTATATTCAAGCTTGTTCAATCGCTCGTCCCCTTCCTGGGCAATCTACGACACCGCGGCCCACTCGGTCTGCAATTCAGGAACTTCGATTTCAATGCGGGTGCCTTTGCCCGGTTGACTGTCGATCCACATGCGGTAATCCGAGCCGAACAATACTTTGAGGCGTTCGTTCACATTGCTCACGCCTATTCCTTGTTCCAGCAGCTTAGCCAATTTCGCTTCCGGAATTCCCACTCCGTCGTCTTCCACCACCAGATGCAACCGCCCTTCCATACGCCGCGTCCGCAGCCAAATGGTGCCGCCTTCAATTTTGCTGCTGAGACCATGCTTCACGCAATTTTCTACCAAGGGCTGCACCAGCATGCTGGGCACCAGCATATCCAGGCTCTGTGCGTCCACATCCTTTTCAAAACGCAGCTTATCACCGAATCGCGCTACCTCTATCGAAAGATAGTCCTCAATAAAATCCAGCTCGTCCCGTAACGGACTGTAGTTGTCGTGCTTGCGGAGCAATCGCCGCAGAATACGGGAGAGTTTCAACACCATGAGGCGCGCCTGGTGCGGATCGGTGCGGATCAGCGACGAAACGGAGTTGAGGGTGTTAAACAAAAAATGCGGATTGATCTGGCTCGTCAAGGCTGCCAGCCTCGCCTGCATCAGGAGGCGCTGCTGCTCTTCGAGCTTGTGCTCCGTGCGCGTATTGTTCCAAATCTTTAGAGGCAGCCCAACCGCAAAAAGCGTCGTGGCAAAAATTGCCGCAAAATACAGGCCCACGTGGTTGGGCGTCGTTGGAACCAGCGCAAAGACTTTCTTCGGCGGAAAATGGTACAGCGTCTGGCGCAGTAATTCCGAAACCACGATCACGAACAGAAATAGAAGGTGAAATCCGCCTCGCCGGTATTGCCTCCGCTTGAAATAGCGGTAAACGTTCAAATCGAAAAACGGCGAAAAGCGCCAGATATCTTCTGTGTCCGTGGCCACATCGCGCAGGAGGCCGCCGAGCACGCCCACCGCGGCCAATAGCGGCATGGTCAGCGTTTCGTGATTGAACATGGCTGGAACGGAAATCAGAATTCCCGAAAGTAATCCGCTGACATAGCCGCCCAGCACGCCCGCCAGCAGGCTTCCCTCCAGCCCCAGGTCCACCGCATTATAAGCCGCTGAATTGAGCACGCGTGTCAACACACCGGCAGCAAACACAACGGAAAACCACAAAGCCAGCTTGAAACGTTGATTGAGCGTGCGATTTTCGCGCAACAACATGCGCTGCACAGCGATGGGGCGCACCAGAATGCTGGCCAGCGACGCGACTACGCCGAGTTTGACCAGCAAAGTGAGAAGGAGCGTGTCCACTCGCTGCCATTATAATAGAAGGAGTCTGAACGATACCCGCGATAAAAGTCCCGTTAGCCCTGTGTTTCGACTCGAGAAAGTAGCCGAAGCCACATTTCCTACACGTTGGGGAGATTTCCGTATTTATGGATTTGCCGGCCTCTACCCCGAGCGCGTGGAAGAAGCCGTTGTTTTGAGAATGGGCGACTTAGCCGGTGAGCCCGCTCCCCTCGTGCGTATCCATTCTCAATGCCTGACCGGCGACGTGTTCCACAGTCTGCGCTGCGACTGCCGGGCCCAGCTCGAGCTTTCACTCGCCCGCATAGCCGACGAAGAGCGCGGACTGCTGATTTACGAGCACCAGGAAGGCCGCGGTATCGGTCTTTTGAACAAATTGCGTGCCTACGAGCTACAGGATCACGGTGCGGATACCGTCGAAGCCAACGTGCAGCTTGGCTTTGACGCCGATCTGCGCAGCTATCAGCTTCCCGGCGCCATTCTGCGCTATTTTGGGCTCAACAGCATCCGGTTGCTTTCCAACAACCCGGACAAAGTCCACGCTGTCGAGCGGGCAGGCGTTGGCGTCGTGGAGCGTATTCCCTGTCTGGGTGATCCGGTCGACTCCTCCGCCGCCTATATGCGGACCAAGAAGACCAAGATGGGCCATCTGATCGACGGCCTCTAGCAAAACTCCTTTTGTTCCAACACTGCTTCTTTTCGCCTATTATTCGCCCAAAAAACAAGATGTTGTGGTACTAGATCCCTCTACTAGCTTCCGTAGTGTCTCGATAACTTGCTAACAGCAAAAGATTTCCTCAAGAATCCTCTTGAAAATGCAGATTTTGTTTGACACAATCGGTTGTGGCCGAAAGTGGCCGATAATGGACTATAGATGCCCAGCGACGATCAAAATCGGGAAACGAAGCCGGTCGAGCCCCCTCGCGGGATGTTCGACTGCCGTCTCGATGACAAAGGCCGTCTCAAGTTGCCGGCACAGTTCCAGCATTTCATTAATTCGCTTGCAGAGAAGGGTCTATTCGTGACCAGCCTGGACCGGCGCATAGCCCAAATATATCCGATAACGGTCTGGCGCGAGAACGAAAAATTCTTTGAGAGTTTCCGTGAGAACCCGGCGGTAGCGCAGGACATAGCGTTCAATGCGAACGATCTGGGGGCGGATGCGGATATGGATTCGCAGGGGCGCGTGCTCTTCAACACCGCGCTGCGCGAGCAGTTGAGCCTGGAAAATCAACAACTTCACCTATACGCCTATCGCGGGCATTTCAAAGTGCTGACGCACGCGATCTATGAAGAACGCCGGCAGCGTGCATCGAAAACGGCCACCGAGAGTGTGGATCTGCTCGAGAGGGCGGGATTGAAGTGATGGCATATGCACTATCCGGTGCTGTGCGCCGAGGCTCTCGAATACCTGGCGGTGCGGCCGGACGGAGTCTATCTGGATGTAACTACTGGGCTTGGCGGGCATACGCGGGAAATCGCGCGGCGGCTGACTACGGGTTACGTGATCGCGAACGATCGCGACTCGGAATCGCTGGAATTTGCGCGGGCGAACACGCTGGAGTGGGCGGATCGCATCCGGTTTCGCCAGGGATCCTTTTCAGAATTGCGGGGCCTGGAAAAAGTGAACGGGCTGATTGCGGACCTGGGAGTCAGCCGTTATCAGCTAACGGAGCCGCACAGGGGTTTTTCGATCTTGGCCGAGGGTCCGCTCGACATGCGCATGGACCAAGGGCAGCGCATGACAGCCGGAGATTTGGTCAATTCTGCCGCCGAAAAGGCAATCGCCGATTGGATCTACCAACTTGGCGAAGAAAGGAGGGCGCGGAGGATAGCCAGAGCAATCGTTCGGGCGCGGCCCATACGGAGCACACTGCACCTGGCCGGTGTAGTGGAGCGGGCCGTGCCCCGGACGGGCCACCTGCACCCCGCAACGCGGACTTTCATGGCGCTGCGGATGGTGGTGAACGACGAGCAACGCGAGCTTGACCGTCTGCTCGATCTGGCGCCCGGCCTGATCGCGGCCGGAGGCAGGATGGTAGTGATCTCCTTCATGTCGCTGGAAGACAGAAAGGTGAAGGAGAGGTTTCGGATCTGGGGGCGGGAAGGACGCGCCGAAGTGCTGACAAAGCGGCCGGTGACACCTTCTCTGAAAGAAGTCGAAGAAAACCCGGCATCGCGCAGCGCGAAACTACGCGCCGTTGAGATGCGGTAACAAGGAAAGCAAGGCAGCCATGGCAACCCTGGCGACAAACTTCAGGAAAGACGAGTCGGTCATCTACAGCGAGGACGCATTCCTTGCACCGGCGCCGCGCAAAGCGGCCCGGGCCACGGATCCCTTCCGTTTGCGCGCGCTGCCGAACGAGGATGTTTACTTTTTCGTCAAGCGCATCGACAACTCCCGCGTTCTAAAACAAAAGGACCCGCGCGCAGCTCGGGAATGCTGGTCGGCGATCGGCGCCTTTGCGGTGCTGGCCGTTTTGCTGGCGGGCGCGCTCGCGCCAACGGTGTGGGGAACATTTGCCGGCTACCAGGTGCAGGCGTTAAAGCAGGAGCGGCAGCGGCTGATTGACGAGCGCAGTACGCTGGAAGTGCAGGAGGCGGCACTGCTGAGTCCTTCGCGGCTGGAAAAGCTCGCCAAGGCACAGCGCCTGTTGCAGCCGGCACCCGGACAGGTGATTCATCTCGACCCGCACAGCGACGGATCGATGGCTATGAATCTGGCGAAGTAAGTAGGTATGCATGCCTGTCCAGGAGCCCCTTACCAGATTTGTCGTGGTGGACAGGCAGGAATTCCGGCGGCCGCGCGATCTGTCCTACTCGCGGCGTCTGACATGGCTGGCAGCGGCGGCGCTGGTCTGGGCCGGTCTCATCTTCTTTAAGCTCATCTCGCTGCAAGTCATTCATCACGCCGACTACGCGCGGCAGGCGCGGCAGCAGCAGGAGCTCAGGGTAGACATACCGGCACCGCGCGGCGCGATTTTCGATCGCACGGGGCAGCCCCTGGCGATGAGCGTGCCGGTGGAATCCGTGTACGTGAATCCTTTGAAAGTCCCCGATATGGGGGTCGCCTCGGAGATCCTGGCGCAGATTTTGCATATCGACGCCGGAGATCTTCACAACCGGATGCGGCGGTACTACGACCATCACACGGGATTTCTGTGGGTGAAACGCAAGATCTCCCCCCAGGAGGCGGAGCAACTCCGCAGCCTTCACCTGGACTGGATTGATTTCCAGGCAGAGAGCCAGCGCCATTACCCGAACGGCACGCTGGCGGCGCACGTCCTCGGGTCGGTGGACCACGACGAGCGCGGGAATGCCGGGATCGAACAGAGCCTGGATCTGGAGCTCCGCGGGCGTGCCGGCCAGGAGCTGCTGCTCACGGACGTGAAGCGGCGCGGAATAGAATCGCAGCTCGCGGCCCGGCCGCATGCCGGTATGCCTCTCACGCTCACGATAGATTCGAGAATTCAGTTCGCGGCCGAGCGCGAGCTCGCCAAAGGCGTAGAGGCGCATCATGCGCGCACCGGCAGCATTATCGTCATGAATCCGTATAACGGCGAGATTCTGGCGCTGGCGAATTATCCGAGCTTCGATCCCAATGAACCACCGAAGCCGGGCGAGGACCCGCTGCGGCGATTCGATCTGGCGATTTCCGTGCCCTTCGAGCCGGGGTCGGTATTCAAGGTGGTGACGCTGTCCGCGGCGCTCGAAACCACCAGCCTGGGGCCGGACTCGCCCATTAACTGCAATAACGGGGTGCTGCGTTTGCCGGGCCGCGTGATTCACGAGGCGCATCATGGATTCGGCGTGATCCCCATGCACGAGGTGCTGGAGCGCTCGAGCAACATCGGAGCCATTCAGATCGGATTTCGTGTGGGAGCGCAGAACATGTACAACTACGCGCGGCGTTTCGGATTCGGCGGGTCAACGGGAGTGGGGCTTCCGGCTGAATCGAGCGGGCTGGTGCGGCGTTTGAATCGCTGGGGCACGACTTCGCTGGCTTCGATCGCCATGGGCCATGAAGTCAGCACGACATCGATTCAGCTGGCGCGCGCATGCGCCACGATCGCCAACGGCGGGATACTCGTGAAGCCAAAACTAATTCTTAAGGAAGGCGAGAATTCGACGCCAACGGAGCCCGGGGTCCGCATTCTCAAACCGCAGACCACGATCACCATGCGGCAGATGATGGAGGGCGTGGTGATCAGCCCGCATGGCACGGCCCACCGGCACGTGCGGCTGGAGGGATACACGGCGGGCGGAAAGACCGGGACCGCACAGATTTTCGATCTGAAGACGCACCACTACACTCACCAGTACAACGCGTCATTCATGGGCTTTGCTCCGGTCACAAATCCGGCTTTCATCATTGTGGTGACTTTGAACGGCACGACAGGCAACGCCGGGATGGGCGGCGCAGTAGCCGGGCCGGTGTTTCAGGCGGTGGCTACGGAGACTCTTCGCGTGCTGGATGTGCCCAAGGATCTACCCGACGCGGCGCCGGAACCGGAGAAGACAGCGCCCCCGGATGACGAATCCGGCGACCTGGCGATAGCCGACCTGGGTTCATCCGGCCCGAACGTTTTGGAGGAGATGGCGGCACAAGGCTCCGCCGTAGAAGATGACGGAGCTGCCGAGACCGGCCCAAGAGTTCCGAATTTCCGAGGCAAGACGATGCGGGCCGTCGCGGAGGAAGCCACTGCTCTCGGTTTACCCTTCTCGCTGAATGGGAGCGGCCTGGCGAGGCAGCAGTTTCCGCTACCCGGGCACGCTTTGCATGGCGGGGAGAGAATTCGCGTGCAGTTCGCGCGTTGATGCTGAGATAGGCTGGAATTAGAGGGCGCCCACTGTGAACCTCGCCGAGGTCCTCGCCGGAGTGCGGCTGAAAGAGCCGCTGGGGGCGGGGCTCGCGCAAACGGCGATTCAAGACCTGGCGTACGATTCGCGGCGAGTGAAGCGCGGCGGGCTTTTTTTCGCTTTTCCCGGGGCCAAAAGCGATGGGCGGAACTTCGTGGACGCGGCGGTCAAGGCGGGAGCTGTTGCTGTAGTCAGCGAATTCGCTGCGCCGGAAGGATTCACAGGCAACTGGATCGAGGTGGAGCATGGGCGGCAGGCGCTGGCGCTGGCAGCGAGGAATTTTTACAGACATCCGGACGAGCGCGTCAGCATTACGGGCATCACGGGGACAAACGGCAAGACAACAACCTCGTATCTGATCGATTCGATTCTGCGGGCGGCGGGGAAAACCACGGCGTTGATCGGGACGATTGAGTATCGCTTAGGCGCCAAGGTGCTGCCGGCGGTGAATACCACGCCGGAGTCGCTGGATATTTACCGGCTGCTATCGGAACTGGAAGGGATAGGCGGAAGTTTCGCCACGATGGAGGCGTCATCGCACGCGCTGGCGCTGGGCCGCACGTACGGTATGCACTTTCACAGCGCGGTATTCACCAATCTGACGCGCGATCATTTGGATTTTCACCAGACGATGGAGAATTACTTCGCGGCTAAGGAGATGCTGTTTACGGGCGCGGGCGCTCCGGCGCCGGGTTTTGCCGTGATCAACCGGGACGATCCGTATGGCCCCAAGCTGAAGACAGGCGGCAGCACCAAAGTTCTCTCGTACGGTTTGGGCAAGGACGCGGCAGTGCGGGCGCGTCATATTTCGTCGAGTTTCGATGGACTCAGGTTCGAGGTGCAGGCGGAAAGTTATCGTTTTCCGGTACAGTCGGCGCTCATCGGCCGTATCAATGTCTACAACATCCTGGCGGCTTGTGGTGCGGGGCTCAGTTACGGAATTCCCGTGGAAACGATCGCGCGCGGCATCGCGAATTGCCGGGCGGTGCCGGGCAGGTTCGAGCGGGTGGACGAAGGACAGCCCTTCGTCGTGGCGGTAGACTACGCGCACACCGACGACGCCCTGCGCAACGTGATCTCGATGGCGCGCAGCTTACAACCCAAGCGGGTGGTTACGCTGTTCGGCTGCGGCGGCGATCGGGATCGCACGAAGCGGCCCATCATGGGGCAGGTGGCGGCGGAACTGAGCGACGCGGTGGTGCTGACGAGCGACAATCCGCGTTCGGAAGATCCGCTCGCGATCATGAACGACGTCCTCGTGGGCATTCGCCGGAAGGACACGCCGTGTCTGGTGGAACCCGACCGGGCGGCGGCGATCCGCCGGGCGATTGAGGAGGCGCGGCCCGGTGACATCCTGATCCTGGCAGGAAAAGGGCACGAAACGTATCAAATTGTGAAGGACCGTACGATTCCCTTCGATGACCGCGAGGTGGCCCGGGAAGTGCTTCGCGGCTTTGGGTACCGGCGGCGGCCGGATACGTTGGGATGATTTTGCAATGGGATGATGTCGCGCGCGTCACGGGCGCCGTTGCCGAACGCGCTCCGGAACGGGCGATTTCCGGGTGGAGCATCGATTCACGAACGATGGCGCGTGGCGATCTGTTTTTTGCGCTGCGCGGCCCGCAGTTCGACGGGCACGATTACGCCAGGCAAGCCCTGGAGCAGGGCGCGGCGGGCGCCATGGTGGAACGGGATCTGGGGCTGCCTTCCCTGCTGGTCGTGCCGGACACGCTGGCGTCCATGCAGACGCTGGCGTCGTGGGCGCGGTGTGAGTGGGGCGGCCGCGTGGTGGGCGTGACGGGAAGCGCCGGAAAAACGACGACCAAGGACGTGATTGCGCATCTAGTCGGGGCGGAGATGGCGGTCGGCAAGACCATCGGGAACTTTAACAATCATTTCGGTCTTCCGCTCTCGATTCTGCGTCTGCCGGACGAGAGCCGTGCGGCGGTTCTTGAAATGGGGATGAATCACGCAGGGGAGATACGAGCCCTGGCCAAAATCGCGAGACCGGACGTGGGCGTAGTGACGAACGTCGGGTACGCGCACGTGGAGGCGTTCGGGTCGATTGAAGGCGTGGCGCTGGCGAAAAGAGAGTTGATTGAAGAACTGCCGGCCGATGGTGTCGCCGTGCTGAACGCCGACGACCGGCTGGTGGTGAAGTTCAGCGAGGTGCATCGTGGACGGGTGGTGACATTTGGTCTCGCGGAAAACGCGGATGTGCGGGCGGAGCACGTCGAACTGGGAATGGATTCCGTCCGGTTTCGCTGCCGCGGTGTAGATTTCGAGAGCCCGCTCGTGGGAAGGCACGGTGTTTCCAACGTTTTGGCAGGTATCGCTGTAGCAGGGGTGTTTGGGATCGCGCCGGAGCGGCTGCGCGCCGCCGTGAGGACGCTCGCGCCCGGCAAAATGCGGGGCGAGCGCCTGGAACACGACGGCGTGACTATCTGGAACGATTCATATAACTCCAACCCGGAAGCGGCACGCGCCATGCTCGATGTGCTGCGCGGCACGCCGGCGCGGCGCCGGATCGCCGTACTGGGGGAGATGCTCGAGCTTGGTCAATCGACTGAGCCTCTGCACCGCGAAGTTGGCAGATATGCGGTGGAGGGGGTTGATGTACTGGTTGGTGTACGCGGCGCTGCCCGCTTCATGGTCGAGGAGGCTGTGACGGCGGGAATGTCGGACGGCGCCGCGCTTTTTTTCGATGAGCCGGCAGCGGCGGGCGACTACCTGCGCGGCATCTTGCGGACAGGGGATGCGGTGCTGTTCAAGGGTTCGCGCGGAGTGAAGATGGAGCGCGCGTTAGAACGGGTGATGGCGTAAGCGGCAGGGTCGCGCATTTATTCTCATGCTTTATTACCTTCTCTACGAGAAACTGTTTCCCTACGTCAGCCCGTTTCGTGTATTCCGCTATACGACGTTCCGGACGGCATTTGCCAGCTTGACGGCATTGTTTCTGTGCATCGCGCTGGGGCCGTGGTTGATCACGCGCCTGCGCGAATTTCAGATCGGGCAGTATATTCGCGAGGAAGGGCCGAAGTCGCACCAGAAGAAAGCCGGAACGCCGACGATGGGCGGAGTGCTTATCGTGATTTCGATCGTGATTCCGACACTGCTATGGGCGGACTTGCGGCAGTTCTATGTTTGGATTGCGCTGTTCTGCTTGATGGCTTATGCCGCGATCGGGTTCGCTGACGACTACGCCAAGGTCATGAAAAAGCGCAACCTGGGCCTAACGGGGCGTCGCAAGCTGTTTCTTCAGGTGCTGGTGGCTTTCCTGCTGGCGAGCGTGCTGCTGTTTCTAAAGGTTCGCGGGCTGTATACGGTGGCCATGAACGTGCCCTTTTTCAAGCAATGGAAACCGGATCTGTTGATTGATGCGTTTCTGATACATCCGGTGCTTTACCCGCTGGCGTTTGTTCCCTTCTTCATATTCGTTGCGTTTGTGGTGGTGGGAGCCTCGAACGCCGTGAACCTGACGGACGGTCTGGACGGTCTGGCGATCGGGCTGATGGTGATCGCATCCGGTGCGCTGACCATCCTTTGTTACGCGGGCGGACACGCGGAACTGGCGGCCTATCTGCAACTGGAGCGCAATGCGCACACCTCCGAGCTCACCGTGTTTTGCGGATCGATGACGGGCGCGAGCCTGGGCTTCCTCTGGTACAACGCGCATCCGGCGGAGATCTTCATGGGGGATGTGGGATCGCTCGGTCTAGGCGGCGCTATGGCGACGATTGCGGTGCTGATCAAGCAGGAAATTTTGCTGATATTTGTGGGCGGCGTGTTTGTGATTGAGGCGGTTTCCGTGATTCTGCAAGTGGGCAGCTATAAGCTGCGCGGGAAACGTATTTTCCGCATGGCGCCGCTGCACCATCATTTTGAGCAGATCGGCTGGGAGGAATCAAAAGTCATCGCGCGGTTCTGGATCGCGGGGCTGGTGCTGGCGCTATTTGCGCTGACGACGTTGAAGCTGAGGTGAGAAGAAAGGTTCCAGGTTTTAGGTGTTAGCAGACGCGGTCGTTCGAATCCAATGAAACTGAAGGGAACAAAGGCGCTGGTGGTGGGAATGGGGAAGTCGGGAGTCGGCTCGGTGGAACTGCTGGTGAAGCAGGGGGCTCAGGTGACGGCGACCGACCTGCATGCGCCCCCGGCCGAGATCGCGCGGGAACTGGAAGGATTGCAAGTGCCGTTCGCGGTGCAGTCTGACGAGGTTTTTCGATCGGCGGAGCTGGTTGTTCTTTCGCCAGGCGTGCCGGCGGATTTGGAGCCGCTCGAAAGCGCGCGGGATCGCGGTGTCCCGGTGATGGGCGAGGTCGAACTGGCGAGTTATTTTCTGCAGGGGCCGACCATCGGAATCACGGGGTCTAACGGAAAGACCACGACTACGGCGCTGGTGGGACACATTTTGAAGGAGTCGGGAATCGCCGTGCAGGTGGGCGGGAATATCGGGACGGCAGTCACGGCCATGGTGGAGTCATCGCGGCCGGAACAATGGAACGTGCTGGAGCTGTCGAGTTTCCAATTGGAGACGATTTGCCGGTTTCGCGCGCAGATCGCTGTGGCATTGAATGTCACTCCTGATCACTTGGACCGCCATCACACCTTTGAAAACTACGCGGCGGCAAAGGGGCGATTGTTTGAGACGCAGCAGGCGGGTGACTCAGCGGTTCTGAACGCAGACGATTCGGTTTGTGTGGGCTATGCCAAGCTCACCAAGGCGAAGCCCGTCTGGTTTAGCAGCACGAAGGTGGTCAGTCCCGGTGTTTCGTTGCGGGATGGAGACCTGTGGCTCGACGGAACCAAGATGATGGCTGCCGCGGAGATCCCGATTCGCGGGCTGCACAATGTAGAAAATACGATGGCCGCGGCCGCAGCCTGTCACCTGGCCGGTGCCGGGCTGGAAAAGATTGCGGCGGCTGTTCGAACGTTCCGCGCCGTGGAGCACCGGCTGGAGTTTGTGCGTACGGTGAGCGGCGTGGATTTCTATAACGATTCCAAAGCAACCAATGTAGATGCGACGCTCAAAGCGTTGGCGGCTTTCAACGCGGGACTGTGGGTGATTCTGGGCGGCAAGGATAAAGGCAGCGACTACGCAGTTTTGCGCCATCCGCTGGCGAATAAAGCGCGTGGCGCGATGCTGATCGGCGCCGCGGCGGAGAAGATCCGGGGACAGATCGAAGGCGCCGTGCCGCTCTACGATTCGAAAACAATTGATATTGCGGTGCGCGATGCCTATGCGGCCGCGCAGCCTGGCGATACCGTACTGCTCGCGCCGGCGTGCGCCAGCTTCGATCAGTTCGAAAATTACGAGCATCGGGGCAGGGTATTCAAGACCTTGGTCACGGGACTGGAGCCGAAAAAGTAATGGCGTTACGACTCAAAACGGACTGGATTCTGTTCACCACGATCCTGGTAATGCTTTTCTTCGGGGCGGTGATGCTGTACAGCGCGTCGTCGGTGATGGCGCAGCTCAAGTTCGGTTCGTCGTGGCACTTTTTCTATCGCCAGCTTGCCTGGATGGCTCTGGCCATCAGCGTCATGATGGTATTGAAGCGGACGAACTACCGCAAGCTGCAGAATCCGGCCGTAGCATTTCCGGCGGTAGGCATCGCACTCATGCTGCTGTTGGTCGTGTACTTCGCCGACCCGAATCATCACCGTTGGATCCGCATGGGATCCTTTTTCGGCATTCAGCCGTCCGAGCTGGCAAAGCCGGCGCTGGTCATTTTCCTGGCGTTCTTTGTGACCATGAGGGCGCGCGCCATCAATACGCGCTACACGCTGCTTCCGGCGGCGCTGGCTGTGGGACTGATTACCGCCGGAGTGGGGGTGGCGGATCTGGGGACGCCTATCGTGATGGTGGCGACGGTAGTAGTTGTGCTGTTCGTGGCGGGGCTGGAGTGGCGGTATTGCATGATTGCCGTTTCGGTGGCAGCGATGGGTGTGGTTTTCCTGGTGGCTTCGAAGCCTTACCGCCTCGCCCGCATCGTCCACTATTTCGACCCGAGCTACAAGCTCGTTGACACCATTGATCCCAAAGGCCGGGTCAAGGCGTATCTCAACACGTCACTGACCTCGCGCGACACCAACTATCAGGCGGAACAGTCGAAGATTGCCGTGGGCGCCGGGGGTCCGATCGGACTGGGCCTAATGCAGGGCAAGCAGAAACTCCTTTATCTGCCGGAGGCCCACACGGACTTTATTTATGCCGTGGTGAGCGAGGAACTGGGACTGGTGGGCTCGGTAGGCGTATTGATCGGATTTCTCATCATTCTTTGGCGCGGGCTGCGAACGACGGTTTTGATTCCCGATGAGTTCGGCCGGTATCTGGCACTCGGGATTACCACCATGCTCGTGGTGCAGGCTTTCATGAATATCAGCGTGGTGTTGGGAATGATGCCGAACAAGGGCATCCCTCTGCCCATGATCAGCTCTGGCGGCAGTTCGCTCGTCAGCACACTGGCGTCGCTGGGCATCCTGCTGAATGTGTCGGAGCATGCCGGGTAAAGTCTTCGTGATGGCCGGGGGAGGGACAGGCGGTCACGTGATTCCATCGCTCGCAGTAGCACGGGAGCTGCGCCGCCGCGGCCATGAGGCGTTCTTCGTAGGAACGGAGCGAGGCGTGGAAGCCCGGCTGGTGCCGGCTGCCGGGTTTGAGCTGCAGAAGATCCACATTGGGGCTCTGAAGCGGGTGGGCGCCGTGCAGCGGCTGGCCACGCTCGCGCAGTTACCTCTGAGCACGTTCCGCATGTTCGGCATGCTGCGCAAGCGGCGGACGTCGGCCGTATTCAGCATGGGCGGTTATGCGGCAGGACCTGTCGTGATGGGGGCGCTGGCCGCGGGGCGGCCAGTTGTCGTCATGGAGCCCAATGCCATACCTGGGTTCACAAACCGGCGCATCGGCAGGTACGTGGCGCGCGCCCTGGTCAGTTTTCCCGATACGTCACGCTATTTTCCGCGGGGCCGGACGGAGGTAACGGGGCTTCCCGTACGCGAAGAGTTTTTCAATTTGCCGGCGAAACAACCCTCCGAGACGTTCACGATTCTCGTCACGGGCGGCAGCCAGGGTTCGCGCACGCTTAACCGCGCGGCGCGAGAGAGCTGGCCCCTGTTCCGGCAGGCCAATTTCCCGGTGCGATTTGTGTTGCAGACCGGCCAGCCGGAATTCGAGGCGCTGCGTGCCGCATTTGCGGAAGCCCAGCTTCCGGGCGAGGTGCTGCCGTTTATCACGGATATGCCGGCGGCGTTTGCTGCAGCGGATCTCGTCGTCTGCCGGTCGGGTGCGGGAGCGGTTGCGGAGCTGGCAGCGGCCGGCAAGCCCTCCATCGTCGTACCCTTTCCATTCGCCGCCGACGATCACCAGTTGCGGAACGCGCAGGCTTTCTCGGATGCCGGAGCCTCGCAAATGGTGCAGGATCGCGAGCTAACCGGGGCCAAGCTGTACGAGATGGTTGCTATCCTGGCGCGCGCCCCGCGTTTGTTGGAGCAAATGAGCGCCGCAGCCCGCCGCCTGGCCCATCCGGGAGCGGCCGCGCGCGCCGCGGACATCCTGGAGGAAGTGGCGCAGTGAGAATCGGCGCGATCGCTCAACAAATTTATTTGACACACGTAACGGAAGCCGAAACAATACATTAATAAAATGTTTTTTGGAGTGCAACACCTGCACTTTGCAGGGATCGGAGGAATCGGGATGAGCGGCATCGCGGAGGTGCTGCTCAACCTGGGCTACACCATTTCGGGATCCGATCTGAAGCTCACTCCGGTAACGGACCGGTTGTCCAAACTGGGTGCCACCATCTACGAAGGGCACGATGCGTCGCATGTGGCGGGCGCCAAAGCCCTTGTGGTCAGCTCTGCGGTCGACGAGCAGAATCCCGAGGTCCAGGAAGCCCGCCGCCTGCAGATTCCCGTCATCCCGCGCGGCGAGCTGCTCGCGGAACTGATGCGCTTGAAGTATGGGATCGCGGTGGCCGGGAGCCACGGAAAGACCACCACCACTTCGATGACGGCGACGATTTTGAATCACGCCGGACTCGATCCTACAGTAGTCGTGGGCGGTAAGGTGGGGACCATGGGCGGCTCGAACGCCCGCGTGGGCAAGAGCGACTTTCTTTTGGTTGAGTCCGATGAGAGCGACCGCTCGTTTCTCAAGCTGGCGCCCATCCTGGCCGTCGTTACCAATATCGACCGCGAGCACCTGGACTGCTACTCATCTCTGGATGACATCCGTTCGGCATTTATCGAGTTTGTGAACAAAGTCCCGTTCTACGGAGCCGCTATTCTCTGCCTGGCCGACGAGAATGTGCAGAGTATCCTGCCTTCCGTGCGCCGGCGCATCATCACTTATGGCCGCAGCGCCCAGGCGGACCTGGAGGCGGCCGATATCCGCAGCGCTCCATGCGGCAGCGACTTTCGCGTGCGGCACCATGCCGCCGATCTGGGCGAATTCCACCTGGGTATTCCGGGCGAGCACAACGTACTGAACGCCCTGGCGGCGATTGCCGTTGCCCTGGAGCTAAAGGTTCCCGCGGACGAAATCCGCGCGGGTCTCGCCACGTTTACCGGTGTCGATCGCCGCCTCCAAACGCGCGGGAAAGAACGCGGGATCACGGTTATCGATGACTACGGCCACCATCCTACAGAGATTCGGGCTACGCTGGCCGCTGCCAGGCTCGGCGGGTACCGCCGGCTTCTCGTTATATTCCAGCCCCACCGTTATACGCGGACCTTTCATTTGATGGATGAATTCGCTCGATCGTTCATGCAGGCTGACCGTCTTTTTGTCTTAGATATCTACGCAGCTTCTGAAAAGCCGATTGAAGGCGTGACCTCGGAGTCGCTGGTCGACCGCATCCGGCAGTTCGGCCACCGCTCCGCAGAGTACGCCGGGACCATTCCACGCGCAGTATCCGCCGTGCTTGCCGCGGTAGAGCCCGGAGACGCCGTGCTCACCCTGGGCGCGGGAAACGTCTGGCAGGCGGGCGACCAGATTCTCGCGGCGCTGCGCAATGCGCCGGAGGCAAAACATGGCGCGAACTGAGCAGCCCAAGGGCATTCGCTGGAGACTCTGGCTGAATTTTGCCCTCGTGGCAGTGGCGCTCGGCATCGTCCTCTTCGCAACACGCCAGGTGCGCCGCTTCGTTGACACCGACCCGCGGTTTGCTCTCGCCAGCCCGAATACCCGCGATGCCGGGCTCACGATGGACGGCGTGGTTCACGCCTCGCGCTATCGCGTCCTGGCTACTTTTACGCCCGATTTCGGCCACAGCGTTTTTCTTTCCCCGATTTCCGAACGCCGCCGCCGCCTGCTCGCCATCGATTGGGTGGAAGATGCCTCCATCGCCCGCATCTGGCCCAATCGCATGGCTGTCCACATTAAGGAACGCCAGCCGGTGGCATTTGTGAACCTGCCGGGAGCCGGCGGCAGAGGTTCGCGCGTTTTACTAATCGATGCGGAAGGAGTTCTATTGGAGCAGCCTCCCCAGACGCACTTCTACTTTCCCGTGCTCAGCGGCATCACCGATGACCAGTCAGAGGCTGACCGGCGCATTCGCGTCCAGTCCATGCTGCGGCTTCTCGGCGATCTCGGTCCGCACGCCAAGGATATTTCCGAAGTGAATGCCGCGTCACCCGAGAACCTGATCATCGTCACGCAGCTCGAGGGCAGTGCGGTCGAGCTGATCATGGGCAATCAGAAGTTCTCCCAGCGTCTGGACAATTTCCTGGAACACTATCCCGAGATCCGCCGCCATTCGCCCGATTCGCGAGCCTTCGACCTGCGGCTTGACGATCGGATTACGGCCGGAACGGAGAACCGATGAACGGGAAATTGTTTCTAGCCGTCGGTCTCGATCTCGGCAGCAGCCGCACGCGGGCCGTCGTGTGCGCCGTGGAGAATGAGCGCTTGCGTTTCCTGGGCCGCGGGGAGTGCGAATCACATGGCTGGGTAAAAAGCCGGATCACCGATCAGAATGCGGTCACCGGATGCGTGCTCGAAGTGCTCCGCCAGGCGGAGGCCGAGGCGCAGGTTTCCATTGATGCGGCCACAATCGGCTTCGGGGGCACCACCGTGCGCGGCGCCAACAGCCGCAGCCGCATCGATCTGGGACGTCCGCGGGAGATTGAGCAGCGCGATATCAACCGGGCACTCGACCGCGCCTGGAAGGTCCAGCTTCGCGAGGACCGCGTCGTCCTGCAACTGTTCCCGCAGGATTTCATCGTGGAGGATCACCCCGGCCACCGCGACCCGCGCAGCATGCTGGCGCAGCGGCTTGAGGCGAATGCCCATCTGATTACCGGCTCGATCCAGGAACACAACTGCCTGATCGGCGCCGTCAACCAGGCGCACATCGCGGTCGAAGAGACCGTTTACGAACCCGTGTCTGCGCACTTCGCTTCCATCCTGCCCGAAGACCGTCGCGAGGGCACGGCGCTCGTGGATATCGGAGCGCAATCCACCGATCTCGTCGTCTACTACGACGACAGCCTCCAGCTCGCGTCCAGCCTCCCCATTTGCGGCGATCATTTTACGCGCGATGTGGCCCTGGCGTTCCACATCGGCATGGACGAAGCGCTGCTCGTCAAGGAACAGTACGGCAGCGCGACGGCCGAATTTACCGCCGGCAATAGCGTGGTCGAAGTGGCGGCGCCTGGAGACGAAAGAGGGCGCGAGCTTCCCCGCCGCGTACTGAACGAAATCATCGAAGCGCGCGCCCGGGAATTATTCGAATATGTCCGCCGCGATCTGGCACGCGTGGGCATGGAGCGCTCTCTCGTCGGCGGAGTCGTGCTGGCGGGGGGAGGCGCGCGTTTGCCGGCCATGTGCGATATTGCCGAAAGCGTTTTGCGCTGCCAGGCGCGCAACGCGTTGGCTTCCGGCATTCAGGATTGGCCGGTGGAACTCGATCAGCCCTCCTGGACGACGGCCGCGGGGCTCGCCATGTACTCGGCAAAATTAAAAGTGCAGGGAGAACTGGAACGCCAGTCCGTCGGATTGCTGGCGCGGATTTTGAAGTAACGAAGGAAAGGAAGACTACCATGGCACTGCTCGAAGCGGGTTTTGACCGGTTGAAGTTTGAATTGCAGGACGAAAGCCGGAAGGGCGCGCGAATCAAGGTCGTCGGCGTGGGCGGAGGCGGCTCGAACGCGGTTGCTCGTATGATTCATGAGGGCCTGGAGGGCATCGAGTTCCACATCATGAACACGGATGTGCAGGCGCTCGAATCCTCCATCGTCGCCAACAAGCTGCAGATCGGCACCAAAATCACTGGCGGCTTGGGCGCGGGTTCCGATCCTTCCGTCGGCCGCCAGGCCGCACTCGAGGACACGGAGCGTATTATCGAGCTCCTGCAAGGCGCTGACATGGTCTTCGTCACCGCGGGTCTGGGCGGCGGCACGGGCGCAGGCGCGGCTCCGGTCGTCGCGTCGCTCGCCAAAGAACTCGATGCCCTCACCGTCGCCGTCGTAACCAAGCCCTTTACCTTCGAAGGCGGACGCCGCATGCGTCAGGCCGACAAGAGTCTTGGCGAGCTTGCCGCGACGGTCGACACCGTCATCGCCATTCCTAACGATCGCCTCCTCGCGCTCGTTCCACGCGGCACCAGCTTCTTCGAAGCCTTTCGTCTCGCCGACGACATCCTCATGCAGGCCGTTCAGGGCATCAGCGACATCATCACCACGCCCGGAATGATTAATCGCGATTTTTCGGATATCCGCGCCACTATGCAAGGCATGGGATACGCCATGATGGGCACTGCCTTGGGCCATGGCGCCAATGCCGCCGTCGAAGCGGCACGCAAGGCCATCAGTTGCCCGTTGCTCGAAGATTCTCGCATCACCGGCTCGCGCGGCATTCTGATCAATATCACGGGATCCAGCCAGCTTGGTCTCCATGAGGTCAATGAAGCCTGCTCCATCATCCGCGAGGCCGCCGATTGCGACGATGTCCAGATCAACTTCGGCGTCATCCTCAACGAATCCATGCAGGATTCGGTCAAGATCACCGTCATCGCCACCGGATTCCAGCCCGAAGGTGCTCCGCTGGCTGAGCGGCCGGTCGTCACTGAGCCGCGCATCGTTGCCGTCCCCGACCCACCGCGCGTCATGGCGCCGGTGCCTGAACCCGAGCCCGAGCCGGAGCTGGAACCCGCGCCGCTCATCGAAGAGCCTGCCGAGACTTATGAGCCTGCTGCCGCGAGTGCCGCAGCGGGCGCGCCGGCTTTGGCGTTCGATCCCGACGACCTCGACACCCCGGCGTATCTGCGCCGCGGCAAGCTGATCAACTGATCCCCCCGCCGCACGCGGGCAATTGACTTAGAGTAGTGGGGTGACTCGCTTTGCACCTCTGATCCTGTTGTCTGCGTCCGCTTTGGCGCAAACCGACTGGCCCACTTTCGGCCATGATCCCGGCGCCATGCGCTTCTCGCCGCTGCACCAGATTCGTACCGGCAACGTTGATCAACTGAAACCTGCCTGGACCTTTCGCGCCGGTAAGCCCGGTTCCGAGGCAATTCCCGTCGTTGTGAACGGCGTCATGTATTTCACTGCGCCCGATGGCGTCTACGCGCTTGTCCCTGAAACCGGCGAGCTTCTGTGGAAGTATGATGCGTCGCCGATGGCTTTGCGCGGGCTCGCGTATTGGCCCGGCTCTGGGGCACTGCATCCGCGGGTCTTCGCGGGCAACGGATTTCAGCTCCTCGCCATCGATGTCACTACCGGCAAACCCGCCCCAGGCTTCGCTGATGAAGGCCGCCTGAATCTCAAACAAGGCGCTCTCGGCGCTCTGAAGGACGGCCGCTATGCGCTTGAATCTCCGCCCGCGATCTTCGGCGACATCATCATCACCGGATGCAGCAACGGCGAGGGGTCGCCAAGCACTGGGGCCTATGGCGACATTCGCGGCTGGGACGCCAAAACCGGTAAACTCCTCTGGACCTTCCATACCGTTCCGCGCCCCGGCGAGCCCGGCTCCGAAACCTGGCCCGATAACGCCTGGAAGAATCGCTCCGGAACCAATACCTGGGGCTTTTTTACCCTAGACGTAAAGCGCGGCATTGTTTATGCTCCGCTCGGCGCGCCCACTTCCGATTTCTATGGCGCTGATCGTACCGGCGACGGACTGTACGGAAACTCGCTCGTCGCCCTCGACGCCCGCACCGGCCAGATCAAGTGGCACCAGCAGCTCGTGCATCACGATCTTTGGGATTACGATCTTGCCGCTCCCCCCGCGCTCTTCGACATCCATCGCGGTGGCCGCACAATTCCCGCCGTCGCACAAACCACGAAGATGGGGCTTCTGTTCATCTTCGACCGGGTCACCGGCGAGCCCGTGTATGGCGTCGAAGAGCGTCCTGTGCCGCAAACCGAGATTCCGGGCGAGGTCACATCCAAGACGCAGCCCTTTCCCGTCAAGCCGCCGCCCATCGCTCGCAACACTTTCCGTCGCGACGAGATGTACAATCTCTCGCCCGATCAGGCCCGCTTCTGCCAGGAATTGTTTGACACCAACCACATGAAAATCGGCGGGCCATATACGCCTTTGCCGCTCGACGGCAACGCGCTGTTCTTCCCCAGCACACTCGGGGGAGGGAATTGGGGCGGCGTTTCGGTAAATCCCGAGCAAGGCCTGCTGTTCGTGAACGTCATGAACGTCGCGCAATGGGGTCACATGGAAAAGCGCGGGGCAGAGTACGTTCGAACTTCCGCTTACGGCCCCTACGCGCGCTTTTGGAATCGCGAAACCCGCATCCCTTGCCAGAATCCCCCCTTCGGCGAGCTCGTTGCCGTGAACCTGGCCACGGGCGATATCGCCTGGCGTTCCGTGCTCGGGCGCATGGAGTCGCTCGAAGCCATCGGCGTGAGAAATACCGGCTCGCTCAACCTCGGCGGCAGTATCGCCACGGCCGGCGGTCTTATCTTTATTGGTGCCACTAACGATTCCCGCTTCCGCGCCTTCGAATCCAAAACCGGCAAGCTGCTTTGGGAGACCAGGCTCGAAGCCAGCGGCCATACCGTGCCCATCACCTATCAGGGCCGGGACGGCCGCCAGTACGTCGCCCTCATGGCCACTGGCGGCGGTGCGTATCTGAACGGCGGAATCAGCAACAGCCTGGTCGCGTTCGCTCTCCCCGATGTCCCGCGCAAACCCCTGCCCGCTTCCGTCGCGAAGATGGTGGCCGCCGCTGCCGCCGCGCGCGCCGGCCAGCCCAAGGTCGGCAATTTCCCCCCAGCAGTGCTCCCTGCCGGTGGCGCCAAAGCTTTAGTCGAGAAAACCTGCGGCGGACCGTGCCATTCCATTGAGGTCGTCACCAGCCAGCGCATGAACGAATCGGAGTGGAATGCCGTCGTCCAGGGCATGGTGGCTCGCGGCGCGCCTGCGTCTGACGCCGAAATCAAGGTTATCGTCGATTATCTGGCGAAAACTCTCGGCCGCTGACGCTCTGCGCTAAACTTCCTTAGCATGAGACCGTATCTTGCCGCGCTTCTCTTCTGCGCCGCAGCGCTCGCCCAAACCCATCATCACGACACATCCGAAAAGTCCCCTCTCGATCTCGATAAGATTCCCGCCCCCGTGCACCTGGAAGGCATCGGTCATAGCGGCCTCAAGATCACCACCAGGTCTCCCGAAGCGCAGCAGTGGTTTAGCCAGGGTCTTGCTCTCCTACACTGCTTCTGGGATTACGAAGCCCTCCGCGCTTTCGAGCAGGCCCTTCGCCTCGATCCCGATTGCGCTCTTTGCCACTGGGGCGCTTCCAAAGCCCTCGAAATGCGCGGCGGCAATAAGGACCAGGCCAAGGCCGAAATGGCCAAAGCAAAAGAACTGTCGTCCAAAGCCAGCGATCATGAACAGCGCTATATTCGCGCATCCGCGGAACCGGCGGAGAAATCTGGCGAGGACGCCGACACGATCTTCGCTCGTGAAATGGCGTCCCTGGTCGATCACTATCCCGACGATCTCGACGCCAAATTGTTGTTCGCCCTTTCCCAAAGCGGTTACGACGCCAAAGGGGAGCCGCATCCTGCCGCGCTCACTGGGCAGGCCATGCTGCGCAATATTCTTCACGACCACCCGGACGACGCCGCTGCGCACCACTACTGGATCCACGCCGTCGAAAATGTCCACCCCGAGTGGGCGCTCGAAAGCGCGGAAAAGCTCGGCCGGCTCGCGCCTTCTTCCGGGCACATGGTCCATATGCCCGGCCACATCTTCTATCGCGTCGGTGATTACGAGCGTGCCCGCCAGATTTTTCTCGATGCGCGTCGCGTCGATCTCGACTATATGTCGTCCCAGCACGTCTCTGTGATCAACGACTGGAACTATCAACACAATCTGAGCTACTTGATCGCCAACTGCTCGGAAGAGGGTCGTTACCACGAAGCCTGCGAGTACGCGCGCGAACTCGAAGCCACCGTCAAGTATCCCCGCGAGCCGGGCATGCTCGGATTCTATGTCGGCCAGCTTGGGGCTACCTCGAACCGGCTGGCCATCCGCTTCGCCAAATGGGATGACGTCATCGAGCATCCCATCCATTTCGACGCTCCTGAATCCGAGCTGAGCCTCGCTACGCGCAGTTATCGCGATGGCCTCGTGATTTACGCCCGCGGCATGAAAGCCGCCGATGCCGGCGAGGTCGATGACGCCGAACGTCACTCGGCCGCGCTCGACGCTCTGCTCTGGCGCATCTCGCAGGAAGATGTGAAAGACGACGCCAAATTCAATCGCGACCGCGTTACCAAAGTCCTGGGCACCGCGTCCCTAGAGCTGCGCGGCAACGTTGCCGCTCGCAAGGGCGATCTCGAAGCAGGACGCAAACTTCTCGAACAGGCCGGCGAACAGGAACGCGAGCTCGGCTACTCCGAACCGCCCCAGTACTCGCGTCCTGCGCTCGAAGTGCTGGGCGACGCCTGCATTCGCGCCGGCAAGTTCGAAGATGCGCGCGCAGTCTACAAAATGGTGCTCGACCGCCGCCCCCGCTCTGGCTGGGCCCTCTACGGTATTGCCCTCGCCTGGGAGAAACAAGGCTCCCGCGACGAAGCTGTGAAAGCCTATCGCGAATTCCTCGATGCCTGGTCTTACGCGGACCAAGACTTGCCACAGGTGAAAGCAGCCCAGGCTTACCTTTCTCACTGAACCGCGACCCTCAACGTGCGGGCATGCCAGCCAGGGTCATATCTCCAACCCCACTGATCGCATCAATTCGATGGCGTTACTCTTGCGCACAACGCCCGCTCGCAACTGATAATCGAAGTGAATCTGCCCGTTTTCAATCCTGTCTTCAAAATGCACATTAGCTGCCTTCGGCCCCAGCGCATCCGCAATATCAGCCAGCGCCAGATCGTGCGTCGTGATCAGCCCGATGGCGCCCCGTTCCACCAGCCCTCGCGCCAGCGCCTCGGCGCCGATCCGCCGATCGTGCGAGTTTGTTCCATGCAGAAATTCGTCAATCAGAAACAGTACCGGCCGGGATCCCGACGTCTGGTCAAGAATCTGCCGCAGCCGCAGAATCTCCGCGTAGAATCTGGAAACTCCTCCTTGCAGTGAATCCGTGATTCGAATCGAGGCTCCAATTGCCAGCGGCGACATGCGCAGCTTGCGCGCCCTCACCGGTGCGCCTGCCTGTGCCAGCACTGCATTGATTCCCAGCGTTCGCAGCAGCGTGCTCTTCCCGGACATGTTCGAGCCGCTTACCACCAGCAGCCGCAGGTCTCCGCCGATCTGCACGTCATTGCGAACCGCTGAAGATTCCGCAAGAAACGGGTGCGCAATGCCCTCTGCCTCAATCCATGGCGTCTCTCCTGTGAACTCAGGAAACGGATCGTCCGGATGCTCGAAAGCATGGCTCGCCAGAGAACACAGTGCTTCGATCTCACCCGTTGCCGTGAGCCATCGGCGCACCGCCGGGCCATTGTGCTTTCGCCAGTTCTCGATTGCAAAACTCAGATGGATCGTCCACAGAAAAAACGGTTCTAAAACTCGCAACGCCAGATGGTGGCTCGAGTCCAGCAATTCCATCCACCGGTTGAGCCGTGCCAGCCGCTTCGAGGGCGGATCGCCCTCCGCGTCCAGCGATGCCCGGAGTGCGGCGAGTGGCGGAGATTGAAAGCGCTCCCGCTCCAACAGCAGCAGGACTCCCGAGAGCAGTCCCAGCTCATGCGCCGATTCCTCCACCGCTCCCGCGACCGCCCCTACGCGGCGACGCATGAAATGAAGAAAATAGCCGTTGATAACGAGGGCTGCGAAAAAGAAATCGCGGAACAAAGCCGAATTTGCCCGGGAAACGTTCAGCAGCCCCAACCGGCTGGCGTCGAATGCGAAAAAAGCGCATAAACCCAGCACGCCCAGAACGCTCAGAGTGCATGCCAGCAATCGCAGTCCGATCCCCGTAATCAGCGGCGATGCTTCTCCCCACGCCGCCAAGGAAACGGGGTCCAACCCCGTTCGTGCTTCCTCCGCCACGATCGCCAGTTCTTCACGCAAATCCAGCCTCGGGCGAAGCTCACGCACGGCTTGATGCCGCGCTATGACCGTTTCCGGATGTGCCGGCGTCAGGAGCCAACGCGCCAGGGTGTCCTCGCCGATGTGAGTTCGCGCTGTCGACAGGAGTTCGAATAGCGAGCCTTTGCCCAAAAGATCGAGGTCCAGGGCATAAGGATGGGCCGGGTCCAGATATGCCGCACCTGCCTCGCCTGTCCCCGCCCACTTTCCTTCCAGCCGCTGGAGGGCTCTCTCCAAGAATCGCGCGGCCCGCCTTGTGCGATCGAGCTGCCGTAGTAAGCGCTCATGAAAAATCGAAAGCGCGGCCAGCAACCCGACCGGCACCGGGACCCAGAAAATAGAAAGCATGTGGATTAGGGCAAGCCACAGCGCCGCCGCCGAAAAGACCGCCGCAGCTACCTTGCAATAACCGAGTACGCGGTGCCGCTCTTCGCTCCGGGCGATCTCGGCACCCCGTTGGCCCAGCATCTTGCTATAGACTTCCCGTGGATCGTTTCCCATCGATCTTTCTTATTCTCTCCCGTCCGCGGTTTGCGTCTAAGATGAAAGATAACCATGACGAAGCTTCTTGTGACGCTTCTTCTGCCGGCTTCGTGTTTTGCCACGATTTGGCCCGAGAATTTCGGCTCTTTTCACCGGGTAGCGGACAAGCCGGTCGACGTCTCCGACCGCGCTCTTTGGGACGAATGCGGCCTCCAGCAGGCCGAGCAGGCGCAATATGAGGCCCAGGACCGGAAAATGACGGGTACGGCCTACCGACTGCAGGATTCCACTGGCGCATTGGCTGCGTTTGACTGGCAGCGACCCTTCGACTCCAAGCCGTCGACATTAGGAAAACTGGCTGTAGAATCAGGCGATTCAGTGGTTTTGGCCTACGGGAACTACCTCCTCAATTTTACCGGGTATAAGCCGACTGTCTCCGAAATCGACGCACTCATCCAGACGGTGCCCAAACTGGAGCAGTCACCCCTTCCTGCGCTCATGGGCTATCTTCCTGAAAAAGGGCTAGTTCCGAACTCGGAAAGATATGTTTTGGGTCCAGTCGGCTTGGAAAAATTTGCTACAGGTATCGCCCCTTCTACCGCCGCCTTTCACTTCGGCACCGAGGCGCAGGTCGGCTCGTTCCACGTCGCCTCCGGGGAAATGAAGCTGGCAATCTTCTCGTATCCAACGCCTCAGATTGCCCGTGAACGGATTGTGGATTTTCAGAGGATTTCCGGCGCGATCGCCAAGCGGGCCGGGCCGATGGTCGCGGTCGTACTCTCCCCGCCGAATGCCGACGATGCGGAGCGGCTTTTGGCTCAGATCCGCTACGCCCCGACGATCACACTGGATGAGCACGTACCGACGGCGCGCGACAATATCGGCAACTTGGTTGTAAATGCTTTTAAACTCACAGGCTTACTGCTGGTGTTCTGCCTTGTTGCGGGCCTTTCGTTCGGGGGCTTCCGGACATTGTTCCGGCGAATGGGGCCGGCAGGTGATGGTGAGGCGATGATTACGCTGCATCTGCGCGATCGGTAAGCTGAAGGTTATCTTTGGTTTAGCCCTAAAGGCTGGCCTTTAAACAGGGCTTTCCAGTCCTTTTCCACAAGTGGTGTGGAAATGTTCGAAAACCATAAGTACCGGGGCTGCCGATGCTTAGAAGCCTTATTTTTCGCAGGGTTTTTTACTTGACTGCGCGGCCCGGAAAATTTAATATCCAATCACTAAGTTTTTGGCGGTTGCGATGCCGTCGAAAATGGTTCTCCCATCGAACATCACCCCGGTAGAACGGGGAGATTGAATGCTCACCCTTCGGGGTGAGCATTTTTATTTTGGGGCAGCTACCCTGTACACTGGTAGCTCGGCAAGCCATTGTCTAACAAATTGAAAATAATCCCTCTCGGCGGTCTGGGGGAGTTTGGTATGCACATGATGGCGCTTCGCTACGGCGACGACATCATTGTGATCGATTCGGGGATGATGTTCCCTGAGGACGAACTGCTCGGGGTGGACCTGGTAACCCCGGATCTTACGTATCTCCGTGATAACCGGGAACATGTCCGCGCTCTGCTTCTCACTCACGGCCACGAAGACCACATCGGTGCCGTGCCGTTTTTCCTGGCCGAACTGAATATACCCGTATATGGGACGGCATTCACACTAGCGCTGGTGGAGCGGCGGCTGGAAGAATACGATCTCCCCGAAGAAGTTGATCTTCATCCGGTTACCCCACGGCAAATCCTTGAAATCGGACCTTTCAAAATCGAGTTCATTCATGTCACGCACTCGATCGTCAGCGCGGTAGCGCTGGCGATCACGACTCCGGTCGGGGTAGTGATTCATACCGGTGATTTCAAGGTCGATCCGACACCTACGGACAACGAACTGTTCGACTTGCACACGCTGGCGGATTACGGCAAACGCGGTGTGCTGCTGTTGATGTCGGATTCGACCAACGCGGACCGTTCCGGCTATTCGGAATCGGAGCGGGCGGTGCGGCCGCGCCTCGAAGACATATTCAACCGGGCGGAGCGGCGGATTGTGGTTTCGTGTTTCAGCTCTTCGATCCACCGCATCCAGCAGATTCTCGATCTTTCGGAGGAGTTCGGGCGGAAGGTAGCGATTGTCGGGCGCAGCATGACCAGCGTCTCGGAGATTGCGCATTCGCTAGGGCTGCTGACGATTCCGGACGGGGTCTTGATTCGGCCGCAGGATGCGATGGACGCGGCAGCGCAAAAAGTGACGATTCTGATTTCCGGGACGCAGGGCGAGCCAATGTCGGCGCTCTCGCGCGTGGCCGTCGACAACCACAAGCACATCTCGGTCGAGAGGGGCGACACGGTGGTGCTGAGCTCGCGTATCATTCCGGGGAACGAGAAGCTGATTTACCGCATGATCGACCACCTGGCGCGGCGTGGCGCGGACGTGATGTACGGGAGTATGAATCCGCCGCTGCACGTTTCGGGGCACGCGAGCATGGAGGAGCTGCGGCTGGTGCTGAATTTGGTGCGGCCGCGCTATTTTGTACCGATCCACGGCGAGTACCGGCAGATGGACAAGCACGCGCGGCTGGCGGAGCACCTGCGGCACTCGGGCCTGGAAGACATTTTCGTGATGCAGACAGGCGAGACGCTGGAGATCGATGAACACGGCGCGCGGCGCGGCGAGAAGGTGCCGGTGGGGCGGGTATGCATCGATTCGGGGTCGGTGGACGAAGTGGTGGAAGACCTGGTGATTCGCGACCGGCGGCATCTTTCCGAAGACGGCATCGTGCTGCCGATCATCGCCATCAGCAAGCACACCGGGAAAGTGGAAAGCGTACCGGAGCTGGTGAGCCGCGGCTTCACGGGAGCGGAGGACGGGGCGTCGGAGCTGATGCAATCGGCGCGAGCGGTGGTGCAGAAGACGCTGGAAACGTCGAACCCTGAAGAGATGACGGACCTGGGCGTCATGAAAGAGAAGATCCGCGCGGACCTGAAGCGGTATATCCAGAAACAGACGTCGCGCAGACCACTGATCATGCCGGTGATATTAGAGATTTAGCCCAGCTGGGACATCGGGCCACTCGCGACCGTCCAACATCGACGGGGTGCGAGCATTAGGCTGATGGGGCTGACGATCCTAAACCGCGCACGAACTGCTGACGCCAATTGATCCGTGCCGTCATTTGCATGACAACGAATAGGGTCACGATGCAGCCCAGGGTGACCGCGAGGCCGGTGAATCCTTTTAAAAAGAAAGCGTATGAGAAGAGCACGAGGTAAATGAATTGTGCGCCTCCGGCTTCCACCAAAGCAAAGCGCAGACCGATGACGAGGCGTAAGTAGCTGACCACCAGAAAAACCGAGACGACTGACGACAAGGCAAATGCCAAGTGAATGGAAATGTGATCGACGAGATAAGCGAGTAACAAATGAAAAGCGAAGAACGCTGCCGCGAGGAAGAAGTAATTCATGGGATGGAGTTCGATGTTGCGCAGCGTTGTGATGGTGAACATGAGGAAAAAGAACAGCAGGAGCGAGACGGGCGCAAAGTAGCTGATCTCTCCGGCGAGCGGGCCGGGCTGCAATTTTTCGGGCATGGCCATCGCGATCTGGAAACCGGAGATCAGGTTTCGGTAGCGCCAAACGAGCTCCCAGCCATTTGACGTTTCTCTTTTCCTGGTGGGAGAAAGAGTGTTCATCGGGAAATCGATGTCGCGGAAATCCGTCTTCATAACGAGCTGGAAATCGCGAGCCTGTGTGACGTCATCGCCAAGTTTGTAGCGCCAGGAGTCCAGGCCTTGTGAGTGGTAGGCGACGGAAAGGGATACCGCGTCATCGGGTTGAACGGTTGCAGTGACGAACGCGGTGCGTTTGTCGGATGTTGTAGGCAATGCTTTGCCGTTCACCTGCATGACCAGACCGTCGTAGATGGCTTGCTCGGCCGGGAACGGGAGCGCGAATTTGACCAACTGCGGCTGCGGCGTTTTATTGCGAAAGGTGTAAAGGCCGTCGAAGCCGACGACGTACGTGGAGTACCAAAGAAGTCCTTTCTGACGGTGGCTGAGCGCCAGACTGACGTTGATACGGCTGCTTTCCAGGGACAACGGCACGTTTGTAGTCCATTCCTCGGTTCGGACAATCTTCTTTCCATCCACCTCCGTCTGCACCATGTGCCGATCGATGCGGTCAAAGCTGGCAGTTGGCGGCCGCTGCTCCTGAGGAGCGCCCCACACAGAGAGTACACCCGGTTTCCCCTTTTCACCCGATTCGTTGGTGCGCGAGTAGACAGTGCCACCAAGAATGAACCAGGCGACGCTGGTGCAGACGAGAATAAATGAGATAGCGACAATCCGCTTGAGCAACTGATCCTCCTGAAAGTCATGCAAAAGCACTTTGTAATCCAAAGTTCAGTGATGTTATGCTTGCCATTTGGAGACGGCTGGACCCGATCGTGTCTGGCTGGAGACGAGAACGTGTCCGACCAGACACGGCCGGTACCGCAGGCAAAGGTGGCGTGGCTGATCAAGAGCCGCAGACGCTTGGCGCCGATTAACTGATAGACTTCAACTGACGGCGCTTCCCGAGTACATCGAGGTTCGGCGCGACGTCATGATGGGGAAGCCGTACCTAAAGGGGACGCGGATTCCCGTGTACCTTATTCTTGAAAAGATGGCGGCTGGGGAGACGGCGCAGAATATTCTGGCTGCGTATCCACAGCTCAGACCCGAGCACATCAAGGCGAGTCTGGAGTACGCTGCTCGCCTAGCCGCAGATGAGATTGTTCTCGCGAAGCAGTGAAGCTGTTTCTCAACGAGAACCTTTCACCGCAACATGCTGCTGAATTGAGCACAAGGGTACGACGCCTACGCCGTTGCCGAATCGGTCTATCAGGCGCATCGGACGAATGTGTCCTACAATTCGCGATTGAAAACGGCAGAGTGCTTGTCACCCTTGACGCCGACTTGCGCATATCCTGCGATTTCCGCCGGAGCGCACGGCGGTGTCGTGCGATTGGTCCACCCACCGACCGAGGAGCAAATCCGCGAGTCGATTCAGCGAGCGCTTTCTCTTCTGGAGACGATTGATCTTCACGGTTGCCTTGCTGTGGTCGATGAGAACAAAGTGCGAATCAGACGATAGCGGTTTCCTTTAGCCTGCCAAATAGGGAAAGGCAGGCGAAACACATTCAGTCAGTGATTTGTCGGTATCGACCACCAGCTTGGGGTCGGGGATGGTCTCGAATTCGGCCTGGAGTTTTTTGTAGAGGGCGAAGGTGCGGTTTTGGGCGGGGTGGGAGCCTTGCGAGGCTTCGAGGCGCGTGCGCGCGGTTTCCTCGGAACAAACGCATTCGATAACGCGCCAGGGAGTGGGAATGCGAGTGGCGAAGGCAATCGCGTTTTGCAGTTGATACGCGCGGGAGAATGTGCGGCCGTCGAGGAAGATTGTGAGATCGGGGTGGCGCGAGAGCAGATACGCAGCGGTCTGGAGCATGAGGGAGTGACAGAAGTCGTCCTGAGAGGCGGAGTATTCGACGTAATCGGGCGGAAACAGGACACGGCGAATTTCGTCCTTATCAAGGACCACCCCGCGGCACTGAGCGGCGAGAGCGCGGGCCAGAGAACTTTTGCCGGTGCCGGGAAGCCCGGCCATGAGAACGATCATGCGGAATCAGGGCCCATGTTAGCGCTGTGGTGAGCTCGGTGGTTACTGCAGCAGGCGAGAGATACGGGGGGCGAGGGCGATGATGGAGTTAAGGAGTTTGCGCGGCTGAATCGGCTTGGTGACCACGGTGTCGAAGCCGCGCATGAGGCACTGCTCCTGCTGGCCGGCAAGCGCGTGGGCGGTGATGGCCATGAGGGGCGTATATTTACCGGTTTTTTTCTCCTGCTCGCGAATGGCTGTAGCCACTTCGAATCCGTCGAGCTCGGGCATCTGAATGTCGAGGATGACGAGGTCAAAGCTTTTTTGGAGGTAGGCGTCGAGCGCTTCGCGCCCGTTGGCGGCGAGCGTGACCCGCTGGCCCCAGCGTTCTAGCAGGCGGGTGATCAGTTTCAAGTTGACGAAGTTGTCCTCGGCCACGAGGATGTTGAGCGAGCCGAGATGCTTGCGCGCCTCGGCGTCGAGGGGTGAAACGGAGGACCGAGACGCGGCGGCTTTCGGCGGGACTTCCGTTCGAGCCGCTTTGGCGAATCGTGCGGTGAAAAAGAAGGTGCTGCCCACGCCCGGCTGGCTTTCGACCCAGATGCGGCCGCCCATCAGTTCGACGAGCCGGGAAGAGATGGTGAGGCCGAGGCCAGTCCCGCCGTGCTTGCGGCTGGTGGAACCGTCGGCCTGGCAGAAAGACTCGAAGATGATGGCTTGCTTGTCTTCCGGAACGCCCAGACCGGTGTCACGGACGGCGAAGCGAAGGAGAAGGCCCTCGTTGTCGTCCGATTCGAGGTCCACTTTTACCTCGACGCCGCCGCGCTCGGTGAACTTAATGGCGTTTCCCACGAGATTGAGAAGCACCTGTCGAAGCCGCAGCGGATCGGCGAGCAGCGTATCGGGTATGCCTTGTGCGCAGCTCCATTGGATTTGGAGGCCCTTCTGGCGCGCCGCCTGTGTCAGGAAACGGGTGGCGTCCTGAATCAGAGCCCCGAGGGAAACCTCCGTCGGGGAGAGTTCCATGCGGCCGGCTTCGATCTTGGAGAGGTCGAGAATGTCATTGAGCAGCGATAGCAAAGACTCGGCGGAGTTCATTACGTCAGTGAGATACTCCTGCTGCTCCTCGCGAGATTGAGAATCGAGCGCCAGAGAAGTCATGCCCAGGATGGCATTCATCGGCGTACGAATCTCATGGCTCATGTTGGCAAGAAATTCGCTCTTGAGGCGAGTGGCCTGTTTCGCATCCTCGACGGCCTGGGCGAGCGCGTGGTTTTTGCTCCGAAGCTCGGTCATCTGGCTGCGCACGCGGCGCCGAAGGATCAAGACCCAGGCGGAGGTGACGATAGTAACCAAGGCGACGACGCCAAGAATCAGCAGAGCGCGCTCGCGGGTCCACCAACTGGGAGTCTCGAGCAACACCAGGTCGTCAGGTGAGCGGAGCAGGAGCTTGATGGCTTCGGGGATTCCGACAGCGTTCTTCTGGAGATTGCAGATCCCTGTAATGCGGACGCGGCTCCCTTCGCGGAGGGTACGATGCGGATCACTGGCACCCGGCCCCGCCACGGCGCGGAACGTAATTTGACCGTGGCTGATGATCATCACATCTTCGTCCTGCATGGCCGAACGGCCGGTGAGAATGCCTTCCAGGGTGACGAGCGCCGAGTCATAACGATCGTCGAGGGCCTTTTCCGCCGGCAGTAGAACGGGAGGCGGAGGGGGGCTGGCGCCCACGCGATGGGCGACGGCATCGAGCAGGACCGGCGTGAAGTTGGCAATGCCGGCAAAGCCGACGGCTTCGACGCGATTACCCGGGTGAAACGTGCCGGGCTGGTCAAGTTCCACCTCGAGGTTGCCGGTGGGATCGGTGATGTAGAGCTGCTTGCCTCCGAACTGGCCAGTAACGACACCCGCAACTTTGACGCGGTGCTTGGGCAAGCCGCCGAACGTGAACCGCTGGAGAGTGGCAATAGGCCGGATCGGCAAGGCGAAGGGGTCGGGAGCTCCGGGGTCGAGAGTCTTTATGTAGTCGAGCGAAGGCAGATACACGACCACACCGGTCATCTGGCTTTTCTGGTTGAATTGCGCCCCGCAGACGCCGTTGATGCGAATGCGGGAATCCACGAATCCCGGCGGGATCCTGTTGAGACCGGCGATATAGCCGATGAGACGGCCACCGAGCACTTCCAGAACAAATTGCAGCGGATGGTTATCGGTGGAAACTTCGGCGGAACGGACGATGCCCTCGACTTCTACCCACTGGCTATCGAGGCGCGTGGAGGCCATGTCTTCAAGCGAGACTTTCTGCGGCGCGGGCATTGGGACGTTGCCAATGACCTGCCATGTAGGACTGGCGATGTCAGGGGCGAAATCGTCTTGGGTGGTGATGCCGCGGAGATCGATGAGCTGTCCGGATTTCGGCTGCGGCAGGTTGTTAGTCCAACGTACCCAGATGCCGCCGGTTTTGTCCTGGATGAAAAGGTCCGGTGTGGCCAAATCGAAGTATGTGACGACGGCCTGAAGATGAACGGGGTAGCCCCGTCTGGCTTCCTCTGGAGGAAGGCTATGAATTTCAGCCAGATGGGTGAGGGTCGGTAAACCGGCCGGGGCTGGGGATGGCTGCGCCATTGCGATCGGGGAGCACAGCGCAATGCCGGCCAGCAAAAACGAGTGTCTTGTTTGGTGCCGCACCTTTGTAAACGCCGTCGAATCAGAGCCGGGAGAGGCCAGGCGGATTCCGTGTTTCGCGCCAAGTGGAACGAAAAGACCCACCTGAACCTAGTGTGCTTGCAGAGGAGCGGGCCACACAATATTGAAAAGAGTTAGTGAAGCAAGTCTATCGATGGTTGATATAGAGAATCGAAGCCGTTGGGATGGCCCGAGAGCCTCAGGCGATGCCTTCGGCGAAAGCCCGGGCGAGGCGAACGAGAAGTTCACGGGTGCGGACCATAGAACCGCGGCCATTCTGCTGTAACAACGTTTCGAGTTCGCGAGAGTAGTGGCTGATTTCGGAGAGGCCGACGGTGGCTGCTGTCCCCGCCCAATTGCGAACGACGGAGAGAGCCTCGACGGTGTCGAAGCCGGTGCCGAGGCTGCTGATCAACTTGCCGCTCTGCTGAATACCAGCAGTGAGAAATACCTGCCGGGCTTCAGCAGCGGCGGAGGGCGGCGCGGCAGGAGCCACAGGCGGCGCAGGCCGCGCAGCAGGCACCGAGGCCCCGTTATCCCCTTTCGACATGTATTCGCGAATGAGTGAAGGGAAGGTGCGGGTGTCGATGGGCTTCGTGATGTAGCCGTCACAGCCGGCGGCGAAAGCTTTTTCCTCGTCGCCCTTCATGGCGAAGGCGGTGAGCGCAAGCACGACGGTGTTGGAGGTTTCGGGGGCGGCTTTGAGGCGACGGGTCATCTCGAGGCCGTCCATGCCGGGGAGCTGTATGTCGGCGAGAACGAGCCGGGGGCGGAAGCTCTGGGCCATCTCGAGTGCTTCCTCGGCCGTACTGGCGGTGCGGACCTCGAAGCCCTGGCGGGAGAGGAGGACGCGTACGAGTTTCAAATTGACGGGAGTGTCATCGACGATAAGAACGGAATTACTGGACACTGGAATCCTCCGCCGGTGCGCGGTTGAGACTTAAGCGCCGCCACAGGCCAAGCGGGTGCCGCGTAAAAGCAGAGCCCGCATGCGATTTCATTGTATTTTTCAGGCATGAATCAGGAAAAGTAAAATTCACTTGTTTAACTGTAAAAAGACACTTATTTTTTCGGAAAAAAATGCTGACATTAGTTAGCGTGGCAGCACGATTTCTTTTGCGCGCGAGGCTGCAGGGCGAATGGTGATCGGGATGGCTGCGCCGGGTTTCCTGGAAACCGCGCTTGCGACGGATTCGACAGGCTGCAGCGCGGCGGACTGGGTGGAATCCTTGATGGGAAGCACAGCAAAGAACACGCTGCCGACACCGGGCTGGCTGCGCACTCCTACGGCGCCGCCTTGCCGCTCCACAATGTGCTTGGTCAGGGCGAGACCGAGCCCGGTGCCGACGCCCGACTTGGTACTTTCAAGCTGCTGGAAATCGGCGAACAGGCGAGCAATGTCGGCGGGATCGATTCCCGTTCCTGTATCTTCCACTTCGATACGAAACGCACTGCCGCCTTCCCAGAGAGCGCGCACGTGAATAGTTCCGCCTTCCGGGGTGAATTTGATGGCATTGGAGAGATAGTTGTAGACGATCTGTTTCAGGCGGCCGGCATCGGCAACGACACGATCAACCGCGGACGCATCGACGACAACCGTGATTGCTTTGCGTTCTGCAAGGATACGCAGCACGTCACGCACTTCGTTCAGTAGTGGAGCAAGGTCAACGGGCTCCAGGCGGAATTCCATCTTGCCGGATTCCACCTTTGCCATGTCGAGCACATCATTGACGAGATGGAGCAGATGGCGGGAACTGGCGAGGATGTCGCCGAGGTATTCCTGCTGCTCTTCCGAAACCGGACCGGCGACAGAATCGAACATCAGTTCGGCCAGGCCGATGATGCCGTTGAGCGGGGTGCGGAACTCGTGAGACATGGCGGCGAGGAACTTACCCTTAGTGGCGCTGGCTTCACGGGCGGCACCGAGAGCCAGCAGGAGTTCTTCGTTCTTGGTGCGGAGTTCCTGCGCGTATTGCTCAACTTTTCGGACCGCCATCGTCACCATTTTGCGGGCGGTGACATCCAGAAGTGCCGAGCGCATGCCGGCGACGGCTCCGGACTTGTCGAGGATCAGGCTTTCGTGAACTTCGACGGTGATGAGGGATCCGTCCTGGCATACAAAATCGCATTCGTACGGAGTGATGGGACGGATTCGCGCGAGGCGATCCAGCACGTTGCGGCGCACGACATCGCGGGACTCCGGGCTCACCAGGTCCCATACCTGTTTGCCGGCGATCTCGTCATTGCCGTAAGCGAGCAAGGCGGACTCGGCGGGATTTGCGTGGCGGATGACACCATCGAGTCCAATTTCATGGCACGCAATGGGAGCATCTTTGAACAATGCGCGAAATCGCTCTTCACTGTCGCGGAGTTCGCGCTCGTGCTCGGCCATACGGCTGGAGGCGCGCACGAGACCGGCTTCCAGATCGCGAGCTTCCCGGGTTTCGGCAACGAAGGGAAGACCAGGCCGGCCCTCGCAAAACAATCTGGCATTTGTCTCGAGGGCGCGAACCTGGCGAGACAGACCTCCGGCGAGCAAGAGAGCGCCGGCCAATTGAAAGAACAAAGCGAGGAGGATACTTTCCACCAGGATGGTGTACAGGCGGACACGGGCTCCTTCAGCGGCTTCGGAGCGCTCTTGCAGCAGGAGGTCCTCCTCCATCTGCATGACAGCGAGTTTACCGCGAGCGCGCCCGGAAACATCACGGCCGCCGTCCAGCACTTCGATGCCGTTGGCGGCTGCGCGTACGGAGTGCCCGAGCTTCGAGGCATTCTGGCAGAGGGCGGCCAATGCATCCATTTCGCTGCGGACCAGGTCGCGAATTTCATTTCCGCGCTTCAATTGAGCCGGGTTGTCGTCGACGAGAAGGGCGAGGTGCTCAGCGAGCGGGCCGAGAATTTCGCGTGACTCCCAGTAGGGATGGAGTGAAACAGGGTCACCCGACAGCAGGTACTCGCGCGCAGAGGCCTCGGCATCCAACAACCGGACCTGCACTTCCTGAATATCGCTGCGGACGGCGAGAGTGTGCTGCACCCAGGCCCGGGCCTGCTGCTCGCTTTGCTGACCGCGGTACATGGCGGCGGTGGCGGCGATCAGGATCGGCAAAGGCAGCAACAGAACCGCGAGGGCTTTGGCACGCAAAGGCCGGTCGGCCCAAAAGCGGTTGACTGTAGTTATGAGATGCGCCACCATTTGCGAGACACTGCTCCCCAAAACAACCATATTAAGTTCCGAGGTTTCCGGCAGTCTATATTCCTTTGGTTATTAGGTTATTTATGGTTAATAATTCGTCGTTATTTAAGGTAAATAGTTTTTCGAATCCGGGGTGGGGCGTTAAAAAAGTACCTGGTTACCGGTTTGGCGCGGGAGCCGGCGGCGGCGCTTCAGTGTGCCATCGGAGGGGCTATTTGCAATGCTGTGGAGCGATTCGGGCCGCGACGAGCGCGGTTTGGGGGCGGGTAAATTGGTGGCATGTTTCCCAGTGGCATTCCGGTGCATTATCTTTGATTAAGTATGGCATTTTCCATGTTATAAGTCTTGCAAATAACAATAATTTGCTGTAAAAGATTGGATGATGCTCCCCACCAGCACGCCCTCGGGGACTTTGCCGGGGGTTCCCAAAGATCTGCTTGGCTCGCGCAATAGCCAGGAATTCGACTCTGCGTATCGGGAGCTCTTCGAATTCGCTCCGGTGGCTTACCACGAGATCGATGCCACCGGCATATTGCGGCGCGTGAATCAGACGGAATGCCGCATGCTGGGATACACGCGGGAAGAAATGGTGGGCAAGCCCGTGTGGCAGTTCGTGGCAGCGGACCAACAGGAACAGAGTCGCGATGCGGTGCGGCGCAAAGTCACGGGCGAGGAGCCACCAGCCCCGTTCGAGCGCGATTTTTTACGCCGTGACGGCGGGTATCTGATCCTGGAGATCTATGACAGCCTGATCTACAACCGCACGGGGCAGGTGACGGGTATCCGTTCCGTGTTGCTGGACGTGACCGATCGCCGGCTGGCAGAGCAGCTGCTCGCCAACGAGGTGACGGAGAGAGAGCGGCTGACGGTCGCGCTGAGGCGCTCGAAAGAAGAGGCCGAAAAGGCGAACCGCGCGAAGAGCGAGTTTCTCTCGCGCATGAGCCATGAGCTTCGCACGCCGCTGAACGCCATCCTGGGATTTGCGCAGCTTCTCGAGATGAGCGCGCTTGACCGCGATAAACGCGAAGCGGTGGCGCAGATTCTGAAAGCCGGACAGCATCTGCTCGGTCTGATTAACGAAGTTCTGGAAATTTCGCGAATTGAAGCCGGGCGGCTGTCCCTGTCTCCAGAACCGGTGTCCATCAGTTCGGCGATACAGGAGGCACTCGACCTGCTGACGCCTATGGCAGTGCGCCGCAATATTCAATTGCGAGATGAAGGCGGCAAGGAGCGGCGCCGCTATGTTATGGCTGATCAGCAGCGTCTCAAACAAGTATTGCTGAACCTGATGTCGAACGCCATTAAGTACAACAGCGACGACGGCGCCGTAACCATCCTGTCGGAGGAAATTGACGGCAGCCGGCTCCGCATTAAGGTGCGGGACACCGGACCCGGGATCAAGCCGGATAGCCTGAACAAACTTTTCACGCCGTTTGAGCGGCTGGGCGCAGAACAGACGGGAGTAGAGGGGACGGGGCTGGGGTTGGCGCTTTCGAAACGCCTGCTGGAAATGATGGGCGGTTCCATCGGGGTGGAGAACAATCCGGATCGAGGCGCAACATTCTGGATGGAACTGCCGCTGGTGCAGGACCCGGTGGCGCAACTCGACACAGCCATGCCGGTAACGGCTGCCCCCGTGCGTCCTTTACAGCAGCAACGGCAGCGAATCGTGTTGTACGTGGAGGATAACCTCTCCAACATCACGTTGATCGAACATATCGTCGTACACCGCCCACATGTGAAGCTGGTGGCTGCCATGCAAGGACGTCTCGGGATCGATCTGGCGCGCGAGCACCGTCCGGACCTGATTCTGCTTGATCTTCATCTACCCGATATATCCGGTGAAGATGTACTGCACGCGCTACGCCAGGAGCCGACGCTGCAGAATACGCCCGTCATCGTGATCAGCGCCGACGCGACGCGCGGACGCATCGAAAGGCTGCAATCCATGGGCGTGCTGGATTATCTACCGAAGCCTCTGGACATCAAACGATTTCTACAACTGCTCGATACCTGTCTTAGCGGGATGGACAACCCACAATGATTAAAGAAGAAACTTTGAAAAATGCTCGCATCCTGATTGTGGATGACCAGGAAGCGAATGTGCTGCTGCTCGAGCGCCTGCTCGGCATGGCGGGCTTCACCAATTTTGTGAGCACGAACGATCCCCGGCAGGTTCTGCCGATTTTCGGCAAATTTCAGCCGGATCTGATCTTGCTCGACTTAATGATGCCCTACCTCGACGGCTATTCCGTCATGCAGCAGATCGGACCGCGCGTTCCCGAGGGCAGCTATCTGCCGATCCTGGTGCTGACAGCCGAGATGAACGCGGAAGCCAAGCAGAAAGCGCTGGCGAGCGGTGCCAAGGACTTTCTGAACAAGCCCCTGGACGCGACCGAAGTTCTGCTGCGTATCCGTAATCTGCTGGAAACGCGTTTTCTCCACCTCCGCATGCAGGACCAGAAGAACCTGCTCGAGGAGCAGGTCCGGGAAAAGACGCGCGAGTTGGAAGAAGGCCGGATCGAGATTTTGCAAAAGCTGGCTGTGGCGTCGGAGTATCGCGACGACTCCACCGGCGAGCATGCCAAGCGGGTGGGAGAGGGCGCGGCCGTCCTGGCGAGGGCGGCGGGGCTGCCCAAGGCGCAGGTGGAAATGATCCGTCTGGCGGCCCAGCTGCACGACGTCGGCAAGATCGGGCTGCCGGATGCGATCCTGCGCAAACCCGGCAAGCTGACTCCGGAGGAGTACGAGCAGGTGAAACAGCACGCCTCAATCGGCGGAAAGATTCTCGCGGGAACGCAGGTGCCGTTGCTGCAACTTGCCGAAGAGATCGCACTGTACCACCACGAACACTGGGACGGAAAGGGCTATGCCAGCCTGGAGGGTCAGGCCATTCCGGTGGCCGCGCGCATTGTGGCCATCGTGGATGCGTTTGACGTGATGACGCATGACCGTCCTTACCGCACTGCCGTTTCTAAAGAAGAAGCCTTGGCGGAAATCGGGCGGCAGCGAGGTCAGCAGTTTGATCCGAGACTGGTCGATGCATTCCTGCGCTGGCACAAACGACAAGAGCTGCCGAAACGGCTGCGGGAAACGATTCTGGCGAGCTGAGAGCAAAGACGGAAACAGCCATGTCCAACGTTGCCACGGAGACAGCGCCGCCAGCGCGCGACGCTGGCGCAATACCCGCCACGATTCCGGCATTGCCCCACGCCGACGCCGTTCATCAGCAATTGCAGCGTGTGCTGAAGAGCCGGATCTTTGCGCGGTCCAAGGAACTGTGCCGATTTTTGCAATTTGCCGTGGAGCAGAAGCTGCGAAACCGCTCCGTCCGGCTGAAGGAATATCTCATTGGCGTTGCGGTCTTCGATCGCGGCGAGACATTCAATCCCGGCACGGATCCCATCGTGCGTGTACAGGCGCGGCGGCTCCGTTCCAAACTCGGTCTGTATTATGAAACAGAAGGGCGTGCGGATTCCGTGGTGATCGAACTGCCCTGCGGCGGTTATGTCCCCATGTTTCGCTTCCGGAGCGCGGGTGCGCCCCAAGCGTCCCGTGTTGCCGCTAACGCAAACGCGTGCGCGGACGGCCGGCGCTCGGTTGTGGTGCTGCCGTTTGTCAATATCGGGCCGGGCGAGAACGAGCGGTTCAGTGACGGTCTGACGGAAGAATTGACGCACGTGCTTTCGCGGGACAGCCGGCTACGTGTCATGTCAAGGACATCGGCTTTTCAGTTCAAGGGCAGAACGGACGATATTCGGAGCATCGGTGAGCGGCTAGGCGTGAATGCGCTGGTCGAAGGCAGCGTACGCTCCGAGGGCAACCGGTTGCGCGTTTCGGCTGGATTGATCGACGTCGCTGATGGCGGACTGCTCTGGTCGGAAGTCTACGAGCGAAACACCGATCAGATTTTCGCGGTACAAGAAAACCTTTCTGAAGAAATCGCCGGGAGAATCGCCGACCGGCTCAGGAGCCTTGCTTCGGAATCGCGCGACATTCCCGCATAGATTTCACGGTTTCCTCAAGAGCTTGAACGCATGATTCCATGTGTTCGTGCGGATGCCGTAATTCACCCAGAGGATGCACATCGGCTCCAGCAGACGGGATCCCTCGATACCGCCGACGTCGATTGTGCCCCATCCGAAGGAAGTCAGGATCTCCGTTACGGCGGTTTTCGCTGACGCATCGTTACCGCAGATAAACATATCCGGCGGACCTCCCGGAAATTGCGGATGCACCATATGCGCATGGCCGACGGTGTTAAAGGCTTTGACCACTCGCGCTCCCGGAACCCAGCGTTGCACTTGCTCTCCGCCCGAATCAGTATGGCCTAAGGCGAGAGCGGGCGGCGCCCCCTTCAGCGGGTTGGTGGCATCAATCAATATCTTGCCTGCGAGATTGCTTGGACCGGCCAGGCGGAGGGCGTTTTCTGTGCCGTCCCAAAGCGTTGCCAGCACCGCCAGTTCGCCGAACCGGGCGGCATCCGCGAACGTTCCCGAAGACGCGCCCGCTCCCGCTCCTGACGCCCACTCCCGAGCCTTTGCGTTGCCGGGTTCGCGTGCGCCCATCATGACCTCGTGCCCTGTCTTCAGAAATCCATTCGCCAGGGAGCGGCCAACGTTACCGGTACCCAAAATTGCGATTCTCACGCTAACTCCTCTCGAACTATAAGTACGGAACAGTGCTAAAGGCTCTGGAAGTACTTGATCGTTTGGCGCAAACCCTCTTCCAATTCGACGACCGGTTCCCAGCCGAGAATGCGTCGGGCTTTACTAATGTCCGGCCGGCGCTGTTTGGGATCGTCCTGCGGCAGAGGCCGGTACGTGACCGGAGATGCGGAGCCGGTCAGGCGTTGAATGCGCTCGGCGAATTCAGAGATGGTCATTTCTTGCGGGTTCCCGAGGTTCACGGGATAGCGTTCGTCGGACTGCATCAGGCGGTAGAGCCCGTCCACCAGATCACTGACGTAACAAAAGCTGCGCGTTTGCGATCCATCACCAAATACAGTAATCGGTTCCCCGCGCAAGGCCTGGTCGAGGAACGCCGGCACCACGCGCCCATCGTTCAATTTCATGCGAGGTCCGTAAGTGTTGAAAATGCGGGCGATATTGGTACGGAGCCCATAGCTGCGGTGATAAGCCATGGTCAGCGCTTCAGCGAAGCGTTTGCTTTCGTCGTAGCAGGACCGCGGACCCACGGGGTTCACATTACCCCAATATGTTTCCACCTGAGGATGCTCGGCGGGATCTCCATAGCACTCGGACGTTGAGGTGACAAGGAAGCGCGCCTGATGTTTGCGCGCCAATTCCAGCATATTGCGCGTGCCCATCGAACCGACGTCGAGCGTTTCGATGGGGTGCTCGAGGTAGTCTTTCGGGCTGGCGGGAGACGCCATGTGCAGAACGGCATCGACGGAGCCGTCAATATCGAGCGGCGCGGTCACGTCGTGGCGGATAAACTGATACCCGGGCCGCCCGGTAAGGTGTGCAAGATTTCGTGCAGCACCGGTGAGAAAATTATCAACGGCAACGATCGAGTGACCTGCGGCCAGCAGCCGGTCACACATGTGGGAGCCGACGAAGCCGGCGGCTCCGGAAACGATAATACGCAAAGTTGAGTGATCCCCCGAAATTTCCCATTCTAGCAACAGCATGGAGTCGCGCATCGCGGTGGTAGTCTAGTCAGTAAAGATGCAGCCGTCACTGGCCGAAGTGGTCATCCTCGTGGTGCTGCTTTGTGCGTCCGTGTACGCTTTCTGGTTCCGGTTCCGGCGCGTCGTGCGAACCATTCGGTCGGCGAAGCCCGATACCGGCTGGACTATTTCTCCCCTTGCGCCGCGCGCCGGACAGTTCGTTTGGGAAGTGCTGCTGCAGGGCAAGGTGATTTTCGACCGGCCCCTTCCCGGCATCGCGCATGCGTTCGTATTTTGGGGCTTCTGCGCCTTTGCCCTGGTGACCATCAATCATCTTGCGGCAGGTTTCGGGCTCACGTTAATTCCGAGAGAAAGTGCGGTTGGGGAATTCTATTTCGGGTTCGTGGCGGTTTTCGCGGCGCTGGTGGCGGTTTCTATTGCCGGACTAGCGGCCCGACGGTTTCTGGTGAGACCGCCCTGGCTGGGCAAGGTGTCGGGCGAATCGGGTGTGATTGCGCTGCTGATCTTCGTTCTGATGGCCACGTATCTGGCGACCTTTTTCATCGATGACGGCTCACCGGCCGCACGGGTTAATTGGTGGGCGCATACGCTGACTCTACTCGCCTTCATGCCTCTCATCCCGCACACCAAACATCTGCATCTGGTGCTGAGCCCGGCCACGATCTTCACGCGCCGCACCGGGTTCAGCCAGATACCGCCGCTTGCCGGCGATGAGGATTTCGGGCTGGACGCGGGCAAGGATGTGACGCGGCTGATTGCGTTGCAGGCTTATAGCTGCGTGGAATGCGGCCGGTGTACGGAGTTCTGCCCCGCTTACAACACCGGTAAGATCTTAAACCCGAAGGAAATTATCCTCGGGGTTCGCGGGTATCTGAATGAATTCGGTGCTCGATCGGAGCAGCCGCTGCTGGGGTCGCACATTTCCACCGAGGCTGCGTTTCAATGCACAACGTGTGGCGGCTGCGAGTATGCCTGCCCGGTGGGGATTCAGCATCTGCCGGTGATTATCGGTCTGCGCCGCGGGGCGGTGAACACCGGCAAATGGGAAGACGAATACGGAACCAAACTGTTCCTGACGCTGGAGCGCAACGGAAACGTGCTCGGCTTCGCGGCAAGTGAGCGGCAGAAATTTATTGAGAAACATGAACTGCCTTTATTCGACGGAACGCAGGAATACTGCCTGTGGCTGGGGTGCATGGGGGCTTACGATCCGCAGGGCCGCGAAATCATTCTGTCGCTGGCGCGCGTACTGCGGCATCTCGGCATCACGTTCGGCGTGTTACGCAAGGAAAAATGCACGGGCGACCCTATTCGCCGTTTGGGGAACGACTATCTGTTCGCGCAGCTTGCCGAGCCCAATATCGAGCACGTGCGTGAGGCCGGAGTGAAGAAGATCCTCTCTATCTGCCCGCATTGCGTGCGCACGATCGGTGAGGATTGGAAGGAGTTCGGCGCCGCGATTTCGATTGAGCACCATGCCGAGTTGCTGGCGCGCTTGAAGGACAGGCTGCCGGCGGGCAACTCCCCACGAGAGACCGTGGTATATCACGATCCCTGTTATCTGGGGCGGTATCGAAACATCTACGACGAACCCCGCGCGGTAATCTCGCATTTTGCGACGGAACAGGATCCACCTCGCGCTCGAGAGCGCTCCTTCTGCTGCGGCGCCGGGGGAGGCCAAATGTTTCTCGGCGAGGAGAAAGGAAAGCGCATCAATCTGGAGCGGGCCGAGGAACTGGCTGCTACCGGCGCAGGAACAGTTGGGGTTGCCTGTCCGTTTTGTCATTCCATGTTTCGGGATGCGCTGGTGGCCGCATCGGGAACTCCGCCAAAGCTGCTCGACATCGCGCAGATTGCTGCCGCTGCCATTCAAGACGAACGCAGCACCCCCCGCCCCCCAAAGGCATAGCGAAATCCGTTCTCTGCAATTCCGGCTAGCTCCGTCTCCGAGAAGTTGAATTCCCGTTCCGCCAGCTCAAATTCATCTTCGAGCGTGGTCCGGAACATTCCCGGGTCGTCGGTATTGAGCACGATCGGCACGCCGGCATCATGCAGCCTCCGAACGGGATGCGAACCCACCGATTTCACCGCGCCAGTGGCCACATTGCTGGAAATGCAGATCTCGAGGGGTATTTGATGATCGCGGAGGTGGCGGACGAGGACCGGGTCGTCGATGGCGCGAATTCCATGGCCGATCCTCTCCGCGCCCAACTGAAGAGCCCCCCAGATGGATTCAGGCCCAACCGTCTCGCCGGCGTGCGCCGTCAACCTTAACCCCTGCTCTCTGGCGAACACGTAGACCTCTGTAAACCACTCTGCCGGGCCTCGTGCTTCGTCGCCTCCGATCCCGAACGAGATGACGCCACGGCCAACGTGCTTCGCAGCCAGTTCCGCCACTTCCATGGCATGCCCTGCGCCAAAATGGCGGATCGCATCCAGATTCCATCTCACCGTAACCGGTGATGCCAGAGCCTCCAGTTGCAACGCCTCGTAAATTGGCGCAAAGTCTTGTTTCTTCCAGAGAATCACTCCTGCCGAAAGTGTGATTTCTGCATACCGAACGTTCTGCTGCGCCAGAGATGCAAGCAGCCGGCGGGCGATCAGTGCATAGTCATCCGCAGAGCGCAGATGCTCCACCACCCACTTGTAGCAGTCAAGGAATCCAGCGAACGTTTGGAAGGCGAAGCGTCGTTGAATCTCCTCCGCGGCAAGAGCCGGCACGAGCTCATGCATCATCTGCGGTGTGGCCGCGCCTTCCAGGTGCAGGTGCAGCTCCGCCTTCGGAAGTTCATGATACGCGCTCATCCCTGCCATAATATAAAGCTCGCATGATCGCAGCGGACATTGAAGCTATTGTCGGCGGATACCACGGTGACGCATTTCGTGTTCTGGGGCCGCATATCGTCCAGAAACGGGACGCGGCCCCGAAATGGGAAGTCCGGGCATTTCTTCCGCAGGCAACCGCTGCGGAGGTGCTCATCGGCGAAAATGCGTTCTCGATGACGCGTCGCCACAAGGAAGGCTTCTACGTCGCGCTGCTGGAGGGAGAGCAGCAGCCGTATCGTTTCCGCCTCAAGCTGTACGACGGCCAGTCGGTTGAGCTGGAAGATCCTTATCGTTTTCGTCCTCTGCTGTCGAGTTTTCAGCTCCACCTGCACGCGGAAGGTACGAACTACGAGAGCTACGACATGCTGGGCGCGCACCTGACTGAGGTGGAAGGAGTGCACGGAGCCCGTTTTGCAGTTTGGGCGCCCAATGCCGAGACGGTAACGCTGGTGGGAGACTTCAACCAGTGGGACACGCGGCGTTACCCCATGCGCGTTCGCGATGGCGGCGTTTGGGAGTTCTTTCTGCCCGGCGCGAGAGAAGGCTGCGCCTATAAATACAACGTTCGCTCGCGTGTTCGCGCCTATCGCCAGCTCAAGGCGGACCCGTACGCCTTCCATTGCGAAACGCCGCCGAAGTCCGCGTCTGTCGTGACCGATTTGAACAAGTACCAGTGGCACGACCAGGCGTGGATGGAAGCTCGGGCCAAGAAAGACTGGTTACATGAGCCGATCTCGGTTTACGAAGTCCACCTGGAGAGCTGGCTGCGCGGTCCGCATGGCGAAATTCTCAGCTATCGCGAGCTGGCGCAGAACCTTGTCCAATACGTGAAGGAGATGGGCTACACTCACTTGGAATTTCTGCCCATCATGGAGCATCCCTTCTCCGGTTCATGGGGCTACCAGCTCATCGGCTATTACGCTCCCACTTCGCGCTTTGGTTCACCCGAGGATTTCATGTATCTGATCGACCGCTGCCACCAGGAGGGCATTGCGGTACTCGTGGATTGGGTCCCGGCGCACTTTCCCAAAGACGCGCACGGCCTCGCTTACTTCGACGGCACGGCGTTATATGAGCACTCCGACCCGCGCAAGGGCGAGCATCGCGACTGGGGCACGCTGATTTTTAACTACGGCCGCAACGAAGTCCGCGAATTTCTCATCTCCAACGCACTTTTCTGGCTCAAGCGGTACCACATCGACGGCCTGCGCGTCGATGCCGTCGCCTCCATGATCTATCTCGATTATTCGCGCGCCGCCGGAGAGTGGATTCCCAATCAATACGGCGGGAACGAGAATCTCGAAGCCATCGACTTCATCCGGCGATTCAACGAGCTCGCGCACCAGGTTCCCGGTGCGATTACGGTGGCCGAAGAATCGACGGCTTTTTCCGGTGTGTCCCGCCCCGTCTACTTGAACGGTCTCGGTTTCACCATGAAGTGGAATATGGGCTGGATGCACGACATGCTGGAGTACTTCAGCAAAGAACCCGTGCATCGCAAGCATCACCACAACAGCATTACCTTCAGCATGCTGTATGCGTTCACCGAGAATTTCGTGCTGCCCATTTCGCATGATGAAGTGGTTCACGGAAAGCGATCGCTGCTGAGTAAGATGCCCGGTGACGAGTGGCAGCGTTTCGCCAACGCCCGCGCTTTTCTCGCTTACATGTACGCGCATCCGGGAAAGAAATTACTGTTCATGGGTTCCGAGGTAGGCCAGTACGAAGAATGGAATTACGCGGCCAGCGTTCCCTGGGACCTTGTCCAGTTTGACTACCATCGTAAGCTGCAAAGTTTCGTGCGCGCGCTTAACCATTTTTATCGCCAGCATCCGGCGCTGTATCAGGTCGATTTTCATCACTCCGGGTTTGAATGGATCGACTTTCACGACGTAGAGAATTCCGTGATCGCCTTCCTGCGGAAAGCTGCCGATCCGGGAGATCCTCTCGTATTCTGCTGTAACTTCACGCCCGTGGTGCGTCACGGATACCGGTTCGGTGTGCCGTCCGCAGGCATCTATGATGAAGTCTTCAATACCGATGCCGAATGCTACGGCGGGGGCAACGTGCGCAATGAGGGCGGCATGCAAACTCAGCCCATCGAGTCGCACGGGCGCGCAAACAGCATGGTTGTTTCTCTACCCCCGCTGGCGGTGGCAGCATTTCGGCGGCGCCTCTGATTTCTGACTGCAATGAACGCAAATCGTTATGATGTCGTCATCGTCGGCGGAGGCCACAACGGCCTCGTCACCGCGGCCTACCTGGCGCGCGCCGGCCGCAAAGTTGTAGTGCTGGAACGCCGCGAGCTAGTCGGCGGCTGCTCCGTCACCGAGGAGATCTGGCCGGGCTTCCGCGTTTCCACCGCCGCTTACCTGGCGAGCCTTCTCCAGGAACGCATCGTGCGGGAGCTCGAGCTGGGCCGCTTCGGCTACATTGTCGACGCTAAGGACCCGGCGTTCTTCTCAGCTTTTCCCGACGGCCGCCATTTTTTCATGTGGCAGGACGAGCGCAAAACGCTCGACGAGATCGCCAAGTTCTCGAAGCGCGATGCCGAAACCTACCCGCGTTTCGAACAGCACCTGGAGAAGCTGGCGCAATTTGTCGAACGTATGCTGCTGATGACGCCGCCGAACCTCCCGCCGCGCGGCCCCGGCGATTTCCTCGAATATCTCAAGCTCGTGGCAAGGACGCTGAAGCTGGACCGTCGCGAAATAGTCGGCCTCGTCAAAATTTTCACGCAAAGTGCGTCGGATTTTCTCGACGAGTGGTTCGAATCCCCCGAGGTCAAGGTCACGCTGGCGACCGACGGTGTGATCGGGGCCAACGGGGGCCCTCGCTCGCCCGGAACCGCCTACATCCTGCTGCATCATTGCATGGGCGGCGTAGGCGGTAAGCGCGGATTGTGGGGCTTCGTGCGTGGTGGAATGGGCACTATTTCCGAAGCCATCGCCCAGTCGGCGCGCAGCCATGGCGCGGAGATCCGGGTTAACGCGCCGGTGGACCGTATCGTATCGAGTGGCGGCCGGGTGCGCGGCGTGGTTCTTGATGGCGGTGAGGAAATCGAGGCACCGGTCGTCGCCTCAAATCTCGATCCTCACGTCACGTTCCTGCGGCTCATCGAAGAAATGGAGCTCGATCCCGATTTTCGCCGGTCTATCCGGCAGTTTCGCACCGAGGGTACATCGCTAAAAATCAACCTGGCGCTCGCAGGGCTTCCCGATTTTCGGGCTCTACCTGGAGCAGGGCCCCAGCACCGCGCCACCATGCACATCTGTCCTTCCATCGATTACGTGGAGCGCGCATGGGATGACGCCAAATACGGACGTCCTTCCGACCGCCCCTTGCTCGAAATGACCGTTCCCACGATGTACGACCCCTCGCTCGCCCCCCCCGGTCATCACATTATGGGGATCTTCCTCCAGTACGCGCCTTATACACTGCGCGACGCCAGCTGGGATGACGTACGGGAGCCGTACGCCGACCATGTGCTGGGCCTTATCGAGGAGTACGCGCCGGGCTTCCGCTCCCTGGTGCTCGCCCGCCAGGTGCTCTCGCCTCTTGACCTTGAACGCCGTTTCGGAATTACCGGCGGCAACATCTTCCACGGAGAGATGAGTCTCGACCAGATGTTTGTCATGCGCCCGGTCGCTGGCTGGGCGCGATATCGAACACCCATCCGCGGGCTTTACTTGTGCGGGTCGGGTGCCCACCCCGGCGGCGGAGTCATGGGTGCTCCCGGTTACAATGCGGCGCGCGCCATACTCAAGAACGGTCTCGAACCCAAGGAAGAGCCGCGCGCCACGTCCGTTTGGTCCTCGCCGAAATAGCTATTCCTTTTCGGCGGGCGCTTCGGTTTCCAACCCCATTTGGGTCAGCCTGTAGCGCAGCGCATTACGCGTGAGCCCCAGGGACCTTGCAGCTTGGCTTTTATTTCCATCAGCGCGCCTCAGCGCCTCGCGAATGAGTTCCTGCTCATATTGATCGAGGGTCATTCCCGGTGGAAGGGTCATCTCCGCTCCCGCAGTGCGCGGCCGCGGCGCATCATCCATTTTGATATCGGCCGCGTCCAGGCTGTCGCCCGTTCCCATCACCACGCTGCGCTCGATTACGTTTTCCAGTTCGCGCACGTTGCCCGGCCAGTGGTAAGCGGTCAACTTCTCCATGGCCGCCGGCGTAATCTTCTGCAAGCGGCTGCCGGCCTCATCAGCATATTTGTGAAGAAAGTGTTCCGCCAGGTACGGGATGTCCTGCTTGCGATCCCGCAGTGGCACAATGTTTATCGGCACAACGTTCAGCCGGTAGTAAAGATCTTCACGAAATGTTCCCTGCTCCAGCGCGGCGCGCAGATCCTGATTCGTAGCCGCGATCACACGCACATCGATGTGCCGGGTTTTGTTGCTTCCCAGCCGCTCGAATTCGCGCTCCTGTAAAATGCGCAGCAGTTTTACTTGAATCGAAGGCGGTACATCTCCGATTTCGTCCAGAAATACCGTGCCTGTATCCGCCTGCTCGAACTTGCCGGGTTTTGTCATGTTCGCACCGGTAAAAGCGCCCTTTTCATAGCCGAACAGTTCGCTTTCCATCAGGTTTTCCGGGAGCGCTGTGCAATTGATCTTCACAAACGGACGGTCTTTTCGCGGTGAGTGAAAGTGAATGGCGCGTGCTATCAGGTCCTTGCCCACCCCGCTCTCACCTGCCAGTAAAACGGTGGCTCGCGAAGGAGCCACGCGCTCGATGGTCGCGAAGATTTCCTGCATCGCCGGACTGCGCCCGACGATGTTGTCATACTCGTAGCGCCGGCCTAGTTCCTCACGCAGCTTCCGGTTCTCATCCCGCAGCACGCGCATTTCCAGGCCCTTTTGCACGATTGCCATGAGATGATCCAGCGAGAAGGGCTTCAGCAGAAAATCGATCGCCCCTGCCTTCATCGCCTGAACCGCTACCTCAATCGTCCCGAACGCCGTCATCACGATCACGGGCGCGTGCATGTTCTGCCGCCGTATGGCCCCCAGCAGCTCCAGCCCGTCCATACCAGGCAGCTTCAGGTCCGTAATCACCAGATCCGCGCGTTCCGCAAGCCGCAGCCCCTCCTCAGCCGTGGCCGCGTTGTCTACATCGAACCCCGCCGCGATAAGTTGCAGCTCAACCACGCGGCGCAGTTTCGCTTCGTCGTCCACTACCAGAATGCGATGTTTCATGACTTGTGCTGCAGGGGCAGCAGAACCCGGAATATGCTGCCCTTGCCCGGGTCGCTTTCCACCGCCATTCTACCGCCGTGCTCGTCTACAATCTTCGAGACAATCGCCAGCCCCAGGCCCACGCCGTTTCCCTTGGTAGTAAAGAAGGGATTGAAAATCTGCTCGCGAATCTTAGGATCTATGCCCTGTCCCCGGTCGATTACTGCGATTTCGGCCGTTCCCTCCAGCAGGCGCGTTTTGAGTGTCACCGCCCCGCCGGTCTCGCTGGCTTGCGCGGCATTGAGGAGCAGATTGTAAAAAACGCGCTCCATCAGCTCGGCATCCATCAAAAACGGCGCCAAATCGGGAGAGTAGTTCTTGTAAATCGTTATGCGATGCTGCGGAGCATCGCGCTCCACCAGGGTCACGGCGCGATCCAGTACATCGCCAATATCGGTCAGCGCCAATTTCAATTGCAACGGCCGCGCAAAATCTAAAAACCGCGTCACCAGCGCGTTGGAGCGGTCCACTTCGCTCGCGATGAATCCCGCTACCTCTTTCGCTACCTCGTTGTCGGCCGGCACGCTGCGCGCCAGCATTTCCGCCGATGCACGAATGGTCCCTAGCGGATTGCGGAGTTCGTGGGCCAGCCCTGCCGAAAGCTGTCCAAGCGCCGCCAACCGGTCCGCACGGCGCACCGCCGCTTCGGCCTGGCTTAGATTGCGGTTCGCTTCGGCCAGGTCTTCTGCCGTCTTGCGGAATTTGCCGGACTGCACACGCATGGCTTCGGCGAGCACGTTGACCAGGTTGCCGGCCACCGCCAGCAGCAGATTCCACATCACTAGGATCCGCATCTGCTCCTGCGGTATTTCGACTTCCTTGAAATCCACAAAAAGGAAAAAAGAAAGCCACGCGCCGCAGCATAACAGCGTAATCAGCCAGGAACCGATCACCCCCAGGTAGGTCGCGGCAGAGATCATCGGAAGCAGCAAAATCGAATAGTAATTGCTGGTCAGCCCGGACTCGCCCCAGCCGTGCTCGCGGCTTCTTCCCGAGTGCCCGATCAAAACGTATGCCAGCACCAGCTCCAAAACGATCCATAGAACCTTACCGCGTGCTGTGCTTAAAGCCGGAATCTTGGGACCGGCGATCTGAACGGCCGCCAAAGCGGCCAGCAGGAGAATTTCGTCTATGTCTCGCGTCGGACTTGCTGCCGCCAGTCCCGCGAATAACACCACGAGCAGGATGTCTTGCGGTCGTAGCACCTTCATCCAGCTTGTTGTGCTCTGCACGGAAGGCAAGTGGGATCTCATTCGCGATTGTGCCACAATAAAAACACCCGCTCATGTCCAATCCTGCAGTCAGCCGTGACCCTGATGCCGTCGGCACGGCCGCTGATACTTCCTTTGGCGATATTCTTTCCCGGTTTGAAGAGGCCCATGCGCCTGCCGAACATGGCGACGAAGGCGGTCGTGAAGGCACTGTCATCACCGTAACCGGCGATACTGTGTTCGTCGATATCGGGCTGAAGATTGAGGGCGTACTCCCGCTCTCCGAGTTTCACGAGGGCGTCCATCCCGGTGACAAGCTGCGCGTGGGCGTCAACGGCCGGAATGAGGAAGGTTACTACAGGCTCTCGAAGCTTAAGGTTCAAAGACCCAAGGATTGGAGCGGTCTCGAAAAGGCGTTTCAGGAAAAGCGTTCCATTGCCGGCGTGGTTACCGGGGCCGTAAAGGGTGGATTAAGTGTCGACGTCGGCGTGCGCGCCTTCATGCCCGCTTCACGCAGCGGGGCCAGGGAAGCCGCTGACTTGGAAAAGCTCATCGGCCAGGAAGTCAGTGTCAGGATCATCAAGCTGGATGTCGCCGACGAGGACCTGGTGGTCGACCGGCGCGTCATCCTGGAAGAAGAAGAAGCCAAAGCGCGAGAACAGCGCCTGCACGATCTGAAAGAAGGCATGATCGTTTCCGGTACTGTACGTACGCTAACCGACTTCGGCGCTTTCGTCGATATAGGCGGCCTGGACGGCTTGCTGCATGTCACGGACATGTCGTGGGGACGCGTGAACAAGCCAGCGGATCTTCTCAAGGCCGGGGATCGCATTGAGGTGCAGATTCTCAAGATCGAGCAGCAGGGCGCGGGCAAACGCGGCCGCCGCATTTCGCTCGGCCTGAAACAGTTACAGGCGGATCCTTGGACTGGCGCGGCTGAAAAGTACAAATCAGGCGATCGCGTCCGCGGCACCGTCACGCGAGTTGCGGATTTTGGAGCTTTCGTTGAACTCGAGCCCGGCATCGAGGGGTTGATCCATCTCTCGGAACTCTCCTGGTCCAAAAAGGTTCGCAAGCCGGCCGACGTCGTCAAACCGGGCGATGCCGTCGAAGTTGTGGTGCTCGGCGTCAGCCCGGGTGAGCGGCGGATCTCGCTCGGACTCAAGCAGGCCCTTGGCGATCCATGGGAACAGGCGGAGAAGCGCTTTCCTGTTGGCAGCATTGTCGAAGGTCCCATCACCAGCCTCACCAAGTTTGGCGCGTTCGTCCAGCTCGATGAGGCGCTGGAAGGAATGATTCACGTGGGTGACATCAGCGCCGAGAAGCGCATCAATCACCCGCAGGACGCGCTAAAGGCCGGTCAGGCAGTTCGCGCGGCAGTCCTTGAGGTCGATGCCGCCAAGCGCCGCATCCGGCTCGGGCTTAAGCAGCTTCAGCCTACCTCGATTGACGAGTACATCACCGAGCACAAGGCGGGCGATCTGGTGAGCGGCCGCGTCGCGGATGTCTCACGCGGCAGGGCCACCGTGGAACTCGGTGAAGGAATTCATGCCTATTGCACCATCGCTCCGGCAGAATCGCCCGATTCCGGCGCTACCACACCCGCAAAGGCCGATCTTTCAGCCCTCAGTTCGATGCTGGCCGCCAAGTGGAAGACCGGGCAATCGGGAGGCGCCCCAGGCAAGCGCGAACCGGCGCGCTCGGGCCAGATTCGCAGTTTCCGCATTCTCAAGCTGGACGCGGCTCAAAAGAAAATCGAGCTCGAACTGGCAAGCTGATTATTTTTTCGCGGGCGCTGCCGACTTTTTCGTTGCTGCACCCTTCTTGGCGGCGGGTGGCGCGGGTGGCGGGCCCACGCGCTCCAGTTTAATGCTCAGAATCTTAACAGGCGTTTTGGGTTTGTCCTGTGCGCCAGTCGGCACGGCGGCGATCTTGTGCACGACGTCCTGGCCGTCCACCACTTGCCCAAAAATGGTGTGATGCCCGTTCAAGTGCTGCGGGGTGCCGTCGGTGATGAAGAACTGCGTACTGCCGGTATGAGGTTCGCCGATATTAGCCATTGCCAGCCTGCCGGGCACGTCAAACTTCAGCGTGGGGACAAATTCATCCGCGATGGTATAACCGGCGCTGTACGTTCCCATCCCCGTAGGATCTCCGGCTTGGATCATGAACCCCGGAATCACCCGGTGAAAAGTGGTCCCCGGATAGAACGGCCGTTTCACCATTTGACCGGTCTTGGGGTCACGGAATTCCTTGGTCCCGCGCACCAGCCCCCTGAAATTGGCGACCGTGATCGGCGTTTCCTTTTCGAATAGCCGGAGAGTGATGACGCCCTCGCTTGTGGTCATCACCGCGTAGAGGCCGTCTTCACGTGCCGGCTTGGCCTGACCAGCATCGGCTGGCGCCGCTGGCGTTTGCGCTCCTAATACACTGCCTATCAATGCTGCTGTAATCAGTCGAATCATTAGAGCAATCCTCGCAAAGGAACTTGAGCAACGTTGCATTATACAGAATGCCATGCGCGCCGGTAACCCCCAGTCGAACTTCCGCCATCACTCCTAAGTTCAGGGTATGATGATGCAATTGAGTTGAGCGGGAGGCTGCTGATGAAAAGAGCATTTTGGCTTCTGCCGGGCCTGGCGCTATTGTTGAGTGGCGCCGACATATCCGGAAAATGGTCGGGTACGATCGACGTCGAAGACGCCGGTTCGTCTACCGAAGTGCAAGTCGAATTGATACAAAAGGGCGGTGCCGTGACCGGCAAAGTGGGCCGGGTCGGCGGTGGAGACGAAGGCGAAATCCGAAATGGTAAAGTCGAGGGCGAGAAGATTTCCTTCGAGCTCACTTCCAGCTATTCCACCACTCCCTTCAAGTTCACTCTCACGCTGGTCAAGGACCATCTGGAAGGTGAAATGAAAGGGTCGATGGACCAGGGCGATATTATCGGCAAAGTGAAACTGAGCCGCGCGAATCCGTAGCGGTTACTTCTGGTCGATGATGAAGGTCGGAGCCAGTCCGCCGGACGATGAATAGCCGCCCGCCGCTCCACCCGAGAGCCAGCTCGAGCAGCCCGAGACTTTCCCGAGAAACGCTTGCGGGTGCACGCCGACCTGCATCTCGCGGTACTCCAGGTGCCCGTACGTCATCATCGGGAATACCGACATTGCCGGCTCGACTTTTTCCTGAACCACATAGGGGGAACGCTGCGCCTGCCGCATGGCCCGCTCCCACGCCGCCTGGTCCATTTCCGAGCCCACGAAGTTCTGCTGGTCGCTGTAGTCGTCGTTGGGCTTTAGCACCAGGTTTTCGCGCTGCTGCTGCATGTAGTCCAGAAGGTCAATCGTCCGCTCGTGATACGTGGTCTTGCCCGGTGCGACCAGCCGCGTCCACGGCACGTGATCGCGAATCGCGCGCCGCTCCACAGCCGGAAACTTCGCGGTCAGCGTCTCGTCCGTCAACAGTCCGAACAGCGCCTTCTTGTGCGCCATCTCCGACCGGAAGCTGTTCACGACGCAAACGGCGTGATCGCGGTATGCCTGCACCAGCGGATGCGACAAGTCGAAGCGCATCAGGAACTCCTGCACGCTGATCCGCCGGTAGATCAGATGAATCTCGAAGCTGCCGCTGCGCAGCACGCCGTTGCGATACTCCAGTTGCTCAGGAGAAACGATTTCGGTCGCGTATCCGGCCTCGCGGAAGAAATCGCGAAACAGTTCATACTCGCCCGCCCCGTTCTGCGAGAACGGTGACCGGAATTCCAGGATTGCGATGTTGGGTTTTTTGTTGCTTGAGAACTGCTTGTAAGCCTTAAGCAGCGCTGCCAGAAAGTATTTCTTGCCGCCGATTCGCGTCAGCGTGTACCGCTTGCGAAACTCCTTCACCGGCGGGCAATCCCAAAATATGTCCGCCAATCCCTCCGCCCAGGCCAGTCCCGAGGGTGAATCGGCATTGTACTGAACAACTTGTAGCGTTCCATTCGACAAGTGCAAATCGAATCGCGCCGCCACTTCCGACATGTGGTAGCCGGGATCCACCGCGGCCAGCATCTTTTCCGCCGGCAACAGTTGCACCCGCGAGAGCAGCGCAGGTGATGCCAGCGCCAACTGTTCCATCCGCTCAATTGCGGAGATCAGCGCTTCGCCTGTTTTCACCATCGATTCGTACTGGCGTCGCGTCACAAAATTGGGACGCAGAAAGGGACAGAGCAGGCGGCCGCCGGCAGATAACCGCTCGGCTTCCATGCGCTCGTGCAGCAGCTTAACCCACGACAGGTCCTTGTGGGGGGCCGCTTCCAGGATCTTGTTGTAGCGACTAATCGCCTCTTGAAGGTGCGACATTACCGAAAACCAAAATGTAATTGATGCTTTCAGTATCGCACGGCAAGACGATTGCCAAAACCACTGCCCCCCGTAAATATAAGTAAAAAAGCCATTTAAAGTTCTTGCCCTGGCCTCTTTTTGGATTGTCTTCCCGTCAAAACTCCGGTTGCTGGGCCAGGTGGGGACTGCGGTTCGTGTTCACTACATCACGTCGGCGGGGGAAGCAGGGGAGTCGAAACTGCCGTGACCCGCAGTCATAACGCGAGCCATGGATTCGCTCGATGCGAGCGCCCTATTCGATGCCAATGACGTTTTGTTCTTGCTTCCGCGGGGTCTTCCGCGTTTTCGAACTGCAGTGAGGATCGCAGGCGGTCTGCCCCGCCGACGTACGCGGCTCTGCTCGAGGAGCTCTAGGTTCAAAATGACTTCCTCGATCTGTGTGCGTTCCTGGCGAAGCGCCGCCAGGAACTTGCTTACATCCATTTCGCCTCCCGGTGTCTCTTTTCCGTAACGTGTTTGTAAAACGTATGACTTACTCCTCATTTATACACTCGGATGGTTGATGATCAAAGAGGAATCTCAAAAAATTAATATCTCTTTCCTCAAAAATCTCGCAGTGCATTATCAAATAATTATCGGTAATCCGCCGTGGATTTGCAGTGGAAAAAACATCGTGCTGTCAGGATGTTCGCAGAACCCGTTAGTATTACGTAGTAGCCATTCTTCATTCGCCGTATGCATCGCCGGTATTGCCTTCTTTGTTAATTCCCGAATCTTTTTGTGAGGACGCCCACACTCGCGCTCCGCTACCGTGCGGATCCATGCGGTAGCCGCCTGCTGGGAGTCGCGGCCCCGGAGCGGTTCACTGAAAACCGATTTGCATCAGTCTGCGCTGTCCGGTTAAAATGTTGCTTTGACTCTGCGATACCGAAACACCAGGGGAGAAACAGACATGGAATGGACCACACCGGATTTTCAGGAAGTTTGCACGAGCTGCGAAATCAACACCTACGCTAACCCAGAGTTTTAACGGCCCGCGTGCGGGTCAGAATCCTCGGCTCCGCCGCCGGTGGCGGATTCCCACAGTGGAATTGCGCCTGCCCAAATTGCAGGGGTGTCCGGCGCGATCAGCTTCGTTACTTGCCCCGCACGCAGGTTCAAGTCGCAGTTACTTCGGATGACGCTAACTGGTTCCTGCTGAGCGCTTCTCCGGATCTTCCCCGCCAGATCGAGTCTTTCTCCGCGTTGCACCCCGGCACGCAATCCCGCGCCACGCCGATTGCAGCTTTTGTCCTTCCGGGCGCCGACTTAGATCAGATCCTCGGCATCATCATGCTCCGCGAATCGCAACCGCTCCGCGTCTACGCGACACCCGCAATCCACCGGATTATCATGGACAACAATATTATCTTCGCCATGGTCCGCAACCACATCGCATGGGAACCATTACTCCCGGGACAGGAATTCGAACTCACCTCCATTCGTGGAACCGGATCCGGAATCAAATGTCTCCCGTTCGCGCTCAACGGCAATTTTCCCCATTATGTCGATGCCCAGCTGGCGAATTCGCTTCCCTCCGACCAGGCGATTTTGGGACTGCGCATCGAATCCCCAGGCGGCAAGCGATTTGTCTACATGCCTGGTGCTCCCGGGATCGAGAGCTCGTGGCTTTCTCATTTGGAAACCGCTGATTTGCTGCTTTTCGATGGCACATTTTGGACCGATGATGAGCTAATACGTATCCAGGGCTCCGGCCGCACGGCGCTACAGATGGGGCATATGCCGCTATCCGGGCCCGATGGCAGCCTGGCACGGTTGGCTCATCTCACGGGTCCGCGAAAAGTCTATATCCACGTGAACAACACAAATCCAATCCTCGACGAAAACAGTCCTCAACACCGGGCCATGCGTGAAGCCGGTTGGGAAGTAGCGCGCGACGGCATGGAGTTCGCATTGTGACCTCCACGTCCACCGAATTGTTGTCTGCCGAGCAATTAGCGGCCTCCCTGCGCGCCGTGGGCGAAGAGCGCTACCATCACCGCCATCCTTTTCACCTGCTCATGCATGAAGGCAAGCTTACGCGCGGACAGCTGCAGGCCTGGGCGCTCAACCGGTTCTATTATCAGAGTCAAATTCCCGTTAAAGATGCCTTGATCCTCGCGCGCAGCGACGATCCCGACTTCCGCCGTAAGTGGCGCAAGCGCATTGTCGATCATGACGGCGAGCGCGAAGGGGATGGCGGAATTGAACGGTGGCTGCGCCTCGCTGAGGCCACCGGACTTCACCGTACACGCGTGGCGTCGGCCCATGAAGTTCTTCCCGCAACCAAATATGCCGTGAATGCGTATCTCGAATTGGTATCCCGCAAGACTTTCCTTGAAGCCGTTGCCTCTTCGCTCACGGAGATGTTTTCCCGCGATCTGATTGCTCTGCGTATGGACAAGCTGCGCCAGCACTACCCTTGGCTCGAAGGCGGCTTGGCTTATTTCCAGGCGCGGCTTACGCAGGCTCCCGATGATGCGCGTTTTGCGCTGGACTGGGTCACCCGGCACGCCCGTACCCGGGCTGAACAGGAACTCGCCATCGGCGCACTTCGCGCCAAATGCGATATCTTATGGGCCCAGCTCGATGCCCTCCACTTCTCTTACGTGGATCCCGGCTGGCCGCCGCCCGGCGCTTTTCGTCCGGAGGGCGCATGAGTCAACTTTCCTCCGCCAGCCAGCCCAAATTGCGGCCCGGCTGCCGTTTGAGCGACTCTCCACAGCAGGGCGACGTTCTGCTCATCCCCGAGGGCATATTGCGCCTCGTGGGGCCGGGTAAAAAGATTCTGGAGTACTGTGATGGGCAGCGCACCGTGACCGAAATCGTTCACGGCCTTCAGCAGGCGTTCCCGTCCGTCGACCCGTCACGCATCGAGTCCGAAGTGAACACATTTCTCGAGCGGCTCCATCAAAAAGGCGTGCTTGAGTTGTCGTGACGCCTTCCGTTCCACTCTCGTTAATTGCCGAGCTTACGCACCGGTGCCCGTTGCATTGCGTCTATTGCTCCAATCCCCTCGAAATGCAAGCGCGTGCATCCGAGATGCCGGCAGAGGCCTGGATTCGTGTGCTCGAAGACGCCGCCCAGCTGGGTGTGCTGCAACTACACCTCACTGGAGGAGAGCCGCTGGCACGTCCGGATCTCAACGAAATCATCGCTGCCGCCCGAAAAGCGAACCTTTACACAAATCTCATCACATCCGGTATCGGACTCAATGCTGACCGGCTCGCCGCTCTCGTCAACGCTGGCCTCGATCACATCCAGCTTAGTTTCCAGGATTCGGACGAACAGGCCGCCAATGACATCGCCGGCACCCGGGCCCACGCTGTCAAATTGGAGCTGTCGCGTATCATCAAGCGCCACCGCCTGGCGTTCACGATGAACATCGTGGTACACCGGCAGAATCTCAGCCGTCTGCCCGCGATGATCGCATTGGCCGAGGAGCTCACAGTCGATCGCCTGGAAATTGCCCATGTCCAGTACTATGGCTGGGCATTGCGCAACCGGGAGGCTTTATTGCCCTCGCGGGCGCAGTGGGAACAGTCGCTCGAGATCATCACGTCCGCGCGCGATCGCTTGAAGGGCCGGATGCGGGTGGATTTCGTTGGCCCTGATTACTACGCGAAGTACCCGAAAGCCTGCATGGGCGGCTGGGCGCGCAGCGTGATGCTCGTCGACCCCGCCGGCCGTGCGCTACCCTGCCATGCCGCCGGTGTCATCCCCGGTCTGAATTTCGACAACGTGCAAGACCACGATTTGCGCTGGATCTGGGAACACTCGCCAGCATTTCAGAAATTCCGCGGAGAATCGTGGATGCCTGAGCCCTGCCGCAGCTGCGACCGGCGAGCGCAAGATTTCGGAGGGTGCCGCTGTCAGGCCATGCTGTTAACCGGCAACCCTAGCGCAACCGATCCCGTCTGCACGCTTTCCCCCATGCACGAGATCGTAGAAGGCATTACGAACAGGCCGCCGGAGGCGCCGCCGGATTGGGTCTACCGCATAGACCCCGTCGCCCGCGCCTGACCCGGCCGCCCTCCGCATCCCCTACATGTTGTAGAAGAATTCTTCGTATACAATCTTGCCGTCGGCAACTTTGTAAACGGCGATTTCTTCCATCTGGAAGCGCTTACTCTGCGGCTTGAAGGTGACGTCTAACTTGAAGGTTACGGCGAAGTGCGACCCGGCTACCAGCGGACCTTCAACCTTGCTGGAGTGTACTTCGTGGTTTTCCACCCACCATTTTCCTTTTGCTTTCACTGCCTCGATACCCTTCGATTCGCGTGATTGTCCGGGAGGAGCGCCCGCTTCCATGCTAACGATATCGGATGAATATAAGGCTTCCATAGCCTTGTCGAATTGGCCCGCCGAGCAGAATTTCACGAGCTGATCGGCAACTTCCTTAGTAGTCACAGCAATCTCCTCAAATTTTTTTTGGCTTTCTCTAAGACGCTAGCACAGGAGCACCACGAAGGTTGTTAAGAAACTGTGACGTATTCTTTCGAACAGGTGCGCCACCGCACCGTGAGTATCATCAAGCATCGAACTGAGGAGAGGAATCGCCATGCGCTTTTTTGAGGGTTCCTGCTGGGCCGTTGCGGCCCTGCTGATCGTTAATGTGGGGTTCGGTTCGGTGTCGCCAGGCAGTAGGCCGAACGGTTTCAGCCGTTCCACCGGGAAAGCGCGTCAATATCCCAGTCCGCCCGGTCGCGAACCGAAATGTGGCTCCCCGGGTATGCGCCGCGCACAGCGCCCGCTTCCATCAAGTTGCCCGCGCCATCGAGCGTTCCGGCAAGAACGACTCGCCTGGGCGCGATTTGCGCTGCCAGTTCCGGCAGGTCTGTGTGCTTCAGCAGGTTTGGCACAAAATTCGCGAAGGGATGCTTATAGTCCTGCACGTCGACCACGCTGCGGAACGAGGCTAGGCCACCGGCAAGATACAATGCGCTCACATTCTTATTAAGCACCGCCGCAAACAGCGCCGGAACCGTCAGCCGGCCCCGCGCCGCAATGACCACGGGTCGTCCTTCAACCGCCGGATGCTTTCCACACCCTGCAACCAAGGCTTCAATATCCGTAACGCGCTGTCCCGCTAACGGGCGCCCTAAAATCAAGCCCGACCACGCGTACTCTTGTTCATCTTCGTGTTCCTGAGCCTGCGGAGCATTGCCGCGGCCGAACTCGGGCCGCAAATCGCCGATGCCGCGTACATCGGCCACGCAAACCGGGAAACCGCGCACCGCCAGTGATTGGTACAACTGCCCCTCCGACCACTGCTGGTTTCGCCCGCCCGGATCGAGCGCTAGAATCACCGGCTTGTCGCTCTTGCCGCCGCGAGGCAGAACGAGCCAAGCCGGAACCCAGACCTGTGGCGCGGTTTGCACTTCTACCGCCTCCACATCCACTTCGCGCGAAGCTACCCGTCGCAGCGTTGTCAGGGCATCTCCGCGAGGCGCGGCAGCTGCGAGAAGCGTTCGCAGATCCCCGGGCGCTGTCTCTATTTTGCGCGACCGGTTCATTTCGAATGGCGTCAGGCTGCCGAAGGTCCGCACCGTGCTGCCTGACTCCGCCACCCACAAGCCCCTGTCGTCCTCGGTGGCTACCGGTGGCTCTTGCTCAATGCGCTGGTCGCTGCCCTTGAGCCATTTTTCGAACCAGTTGTAGACCTTGAGGCGAGTATCGTACTCGAGCGAATGCGGCAGTGGCGTATCCGACCATGCCAGCCGGTCCGCATGCCCCAACACCTCGTAAACTCGCTGGAGTTTTTGAAATTCCTCCCAACCGCTGCTGATATAGGCCGTCGAGTAGGTGCCGAAGAAGTCTTTGTCGCTCACCGTCACCAGCAGTGGCTTTGGTGCGAACGGGTACATTGTGTCCCAACGGTCGAAACCCAGCGGTCCCGATCCCACAAAATCCTGCTCCGCGTCGTCGGTGGAGCCCGGCGGGTTGAAATTCGCGCACGCTACGTTCTCGGTGTTGCCGCTGCACACCACGGCCGCTGCCAGCCGGTCATCCACCGCCATTAAAAACATGCTGATCGTGCCGCCGCCCGATTGTCCCGTCGTTCCGATCCGTTTCGCATCCACCATCTTTAGCGATGACAGGTAATCCAGGCTGCGCACCGCGTCCCATGTTTGCAGGCGCGTGCTCGTGTCCCCGAACAGCAGCATCTGCTCCCCAGCCACCGTATGCTCATTATCGGGCGACGCCAACTTTGAGTTCAGGCCGTCCGGGCCGGGGTAATACACGCGCTCGCCCTGCCCCATCGGATCGAAACCCAGCACCACGTATCCCAGCCGCACCAGCCCCTGACAACAGCGCTGGTACGTGCCCCCTGCCTTGCCATTGCGCGTATGGCCCATCTGAAACAGCACCGCCGGGTACGGCGGCACGCCGCGCGTCGGGATATAGAGATTCGCGGAAATATGGAATTTCGGACGGCTCTCGTACACGACTTTCTCGACGCGGTAGCCGTCGCGCTCGAACGATCCGATGGTTCGCGCCTCCAGCGGTGTCCGTTCCGGTTCGCCGCCGGTGATCTTCCAGAATGTTTCCCTTGTCCAACGCTGCCGCGCCTGCACCGCTGCGCCACTCGTTAGCTTTGCGATTTCCCGATTGCGCCGCTCGTAAGCTTCAGTGGCAAGCGCCTGCATGAAGTCCGGCAGGCATCGCGAATAGTTCCGGTACGCCGTGCCCGGAAACGGTTTCGCTCCAGCGGTCTGACCGCGCAGCAGCGCCGCGGCTCCCGGTAAGGCGAGAAGCTGTCGTCTGGTCATGGTGAAGGGACAGTCTATCGCAGCGGAAAACCGGATGGGCCGGCTTACCGGCGTGTGATTTCCAGCCGCGCCGTACCCCCTTTGGGGTCGCTGAACTCGTATACTTCCGGTTGCGCGGACACCTGCTTCACGGCGGCCTGCCGCCATTCTGCTTTCGCCCCGGGCGCGCCCTCTTTGTACCAGCCGCTCAACAACAGTTGCGCGCCTTCCGCGGAACGCCATTCGTAGCACGACTTCAACGGTACCAGCGAGCTTGATGATGGCTCGTCGCTGGTTGCCGACCATACGTCGCGCCACCCCGCCTTTTCATGGTGCAGGCACTTCACCTTCAAGTCCACCTCGCAGGCATCTTTCTGAAACCGGCTGACCACGAACTCGCGAGCCCAATCTCCGGCTGCGAAGGTGGTTCGCATCGAGACCTGGTCTTCCGGTGCGGTCTGACCGTCGCACGGAATACGGCTGTGCAACGCGACCCCCTTCGCCGCATCGACAGGTTCCCGGGAACGGTGACCCCAACCGAATATCAGCAGGATCGCAACCGAATAAATGCCCATAACTCAATTAATACACATCACGCCCCGCCGATTCCCAACAGCTCGATCTCAAAAATAAGCGTCGCTCCGCCTGGAATATCGGGTGGCGCGCCGCGCTCGCCATACCCGATGCTCGCCGGGCATACCAGTTGCGACTTGCCCCCGACCTTCATCTTCTGCACACCCTCTGTCCAGCACGGAATTACCTGGTTCAGCGGAAACGAGGCCGGCTCGTTGCGCTTGTACGAGCTGTCAAATTCCGTTCCATTGATCAAGGTGCCGCGATAGTGCACCTTGACGGTGTCGGTAGCCTTGGGCGACGCTCCTGTACCCGGCTGCAACTCACGATACACCAGACCGCTGCCTGTCCGGGTCGCGCCCGGAGCCGCCGCGGCTTTATCCAGGTACGCCTGTTGCGAGCCCGCCGAATCGTCCGATTCCGGCTTCGAGGACGAGGAACACGAGATCAGCATCAACGAAAGAGCCACGACCAGTACACGCATTCGCCTAGATTAACATCTGGTCGGTTCCAGTCACGCTAACTCTCGATAACTAGTTCCTCATTCGCCCCGCACAGTATCATGCAACCGTAGGACATGCCGTCCCTGGATCTCAGTCTTTGCATGATCGTAAAGAATGAAGAGCACGTGCTCGCGCGTTGCCTTGACTCCGTCGCCTGCCTCGCGCCGGAAATCGTCATTGTGGACACCGGCTCAAGCGATCGAACGCTGGAAATTGCCGCTCGTTACGGCGCCAGGACCGGTTCGTTCGACTTCACGCGTGTCGATTTCGCTGCCGCCCGCAACTGCTCGCTCTCTGCTGCCGCGGGCCGCTGGATTCTGGTGCTGGATGCCGACGAGATCCTCCACGCGGAGAGCGTTCCTGTGATTCGGAAGCTGGTTGCCGGAAACGAGAACGCCGGCTATTATTTCGAGCGCCTCAACCATTACACCGGCGCCCAGCAAGCCACATCCGACTACGCTGTGCGCCTGTTTCCGAATCGCCCCGCATATCGCTATCGCGGCCGCGTCCACGAAACCATAGATGACTCTATTCTGACCGCCGGCGGACGCCTTCTGCGCACCAAGATCCGCTTGGACCACGATTTCGCTTCCGATACCGAAGCCCGCTTGCGGCGCAACCTCTGGTACATCGGCATTCTGAACGAGGAGATCGCCGCGAACCCCGCCGATCACAGCCGTCACGTGTTTCTCGCCGCCGAGTATCACCAGCTCGGCATGTTCGCCGAAGCGGCCAAGATCACCGAGCATCTGGCGGCGCTGCGCCCGCTGGATCCGCAAGCCCGCCTGCATGCCGGCGTCTATCATTTGATGTACACTGCGGAGCGCGATCGCGCCCGCGCGGACTTCAACGAAGCCCTTCGCCTCCGTCCCGGCTATCCCGAAGCCCGGGCGTTCCTCGATCGCATGGAACGAGAGGACAGACCTCAAACCGGGCCACAAGCATGACCGGGCCGCAAATGTAACCGAGCCGCGACCACAGGGAGCGGTTTTCTTGAATTTAGTTGGATGTCGAGCTAATGCTCGACGCCCGCGTAATATCCGGTGCGCGTCCGGACCTTCGGATCGCCCGCGGACGTTACTGTGACCTTGATCTTGCGGAATTTTCCGTCAAGCTTCTGGTTCGATGGTGTGTACCCGAGGATGTACTGATTGCGAATCTCGTGCGCTACTTCGCGAGCGATCCCTTCCACTTCCGTCAGCTCCTGCGGATACCACGCCTGGCCGCCTGTGGCGAAGGTGAGCGCATCGAGCGCCCGCTTGGCCCGTTCCGCTTCACGCGGTTCGTCATCGCTCAGCAACCCGACTCCGTAAATGATCACGTCGTTCTGCTGGGCGGATTGGATGACGTGATCGAGCGTCTCCACGCTGCGGTTGTCCTCGCCGTCCGTCACCACCAGCAGAATCTTCTTCTCTTTTTTCCCGGCGTGCCGCAAGTGTTCCACGCCCATCCGCAGAGCGTCGCGCATCGCGGTCTCGCCCTTCGAATCGATCTTCTTCAACGCATTTTCGAGCGATTGAATGTTATTCGTGTAATCCTGCTCGAGCGATGCCTCATCATTGAAGTTCATAATGAACACTTCGTCATCCGGATTGGACGCCCCTACCAGCGCCAGTGCCGCCGATGCCACTTTCGCACGCTTATCATGCATGCTCGCGCTGTTGTCGATCACCAATCCAAGCGATACGGGCACATCCTCTCGCCGGAACGACGCAATCACCTGCTGCACGCCGTCTTCGTATACCTTGAATGCGCTTTCCGGCACGTCTAGCACAAGGTGTCCCTGCGAGTCGACTACCGTGGCATGCAAGTCCACCAGTCGCGTGTCCGTGCGAAAGGTGAATGTGGGTGTATCGTCGCTAACCTTTGCATCAGGCGCTTGTGCCCACAGCATGCCGCATGAGATCAGAGGAGCGTAAGCACATAATTTGGTTAACACGTTGTGCATGTTACTCCTCCCACCTTAGGGACGTACCGCGCAAAGCGCAAGTTTCTCAACGTTAATATTGGGTTCCGGATGCCCGGAAGAGCACCTTTTACGCGGCGCGCCCTTTTAATCCGAAATGGCGGGCTGCCGAAAGCAGGTGGCGGTCGTTGGACCAAATCTCGCTACACCCGTATTGGCGAGCCGAAACCAGGTGAATAGCGTCACCCGCTCGCACAGATACTCCAGGCGCCACGGTCTTCAATCGGTTACTGAGCTCCAACAGCAGGCCGCATTTCGAACCGTGCTTCAGATCTGTCTACAAGATCCACGCTATAATTTTCCTGTTGCCGGCCCAAACCCTCCATTCCGTTTGCGCCCTTGACTGCCCGGACGCGTGCGGCCTGTTGATCAATGTCGAAAACGGACGCGGCAGCCGTTTGCGCGGCAATCCCGACCATCCCGTTACTCGAGGGTTTCTCTGCGGAAAAGTGGCCCGCTACCTGGAGCGCGAGTACTCTCCCGATCGTCTGCTCTATCCGCAGCGGCGCATTGGCGCTAAAGGCGAGGGCCGTTTCACGCGCATCACCTGGGATGAAGCTCTCGATGAAATCGCCTCCCGGTTGCAGACCGCTTCCGCTGAGTTCGGCCCGGAATCCATCCTCCCCTACAGTTACGGGGGCACCATGGGTTATCTCCAGGGCAGCAGCATGGACCGTCGTTTCTTTCACCGGCTTGGCGCATCCCGACTGGACCGTACCATTTGCTCCGCTGCCGGAGGCGTAGGACTCGTCGATGCCCTCGGTCTTAAATACGGCACCGAGCCGGAGCAGTTCCGCCACGCAAAACTGATTCTGGCTTGGGGTGCGAACATCCTCGGCACTAATGTCCACCTTTGGCCCTTTATTGTGGAAGCCCGGCGCAATGGTGCCAGGTTCTATACCATCGATCCCCACCGCAATCGCACCGGTGAGCTGTCGGACAAGCACTTTTTCATCAACCCCGGCAGCGATACCGCGCTCGCGCTCGGTATGATGCACGTCATCTTGGAGGAGCGCCTGGAGGATGCGGATTACGTTCAGCGCTACACTTCGGGCATCGAGAAACTCCGCGAGCGTGTCCGGCAATATCCCCCGGAACGCGTCGCCGCTCTTACCGGTATCGGGCAAGGCGAGATCATTCAGCTCGCGCGCGAGTATGCAACGGTAAGTCCCGCTGTCATTCGATTGAATTATGGTTTACAACGCAGCGAACGGGGCGCCATGGCGGTTCGCTCCATTTGTCTGCTGCCCGCGCTTACCGGTTCCTGGAAGCACAACGGCGGCGGTGCTGTAATTTCCACTTCCGGAGCATTTCAAGTCAATCGTGCCGCCCTCGAGCGTCCGGACCTCCAGATCCAATCGCCTCTCGGTCGCGAAGCGCGCATGGTAAATATGTCGCAGCTCGGCAGCGCGCTTAACGATCTTGGCGATCCGGCCGTCAAAGCCCTCGTCGTTTACAACACCAATCCCGCCGCTGTGGCGCCGGATCAGAACAAAGTGGTCAAGGGTTTGCGCCGCGACGACCTTTTCACTGTTGTTCTCGAACAATTTCAGACCGACACGGCCGACCACGCCGACGTTTTGCTTCCCGTCACCACGTTTCTTGAGCACAGCGACATTTATTTCGCCTACGGCCACTACTACCTTCAATTGGCGCGTCCGGTATTGCCGTCACCTGGCCAGACCAAGTCCAACGTTGACATCTTCCGCCTGCTCGCGGCGCGCATGGGTTTTCAGGAGCCTTGTTTCCGTGAATCGGAAGACGACATGATCCGGGGCCTGCTCGCTTCGGAACATCCTTTCGTCAAGGGAATTACGCTCGAAGAGTTAGAGCGCCGGCACTTCACTCGGCTTCGCATCGCCCCAGGCGGCGATCCTTTCAAACCTTTTGCCGCCGGAGGTTTTGGAACGCCCTCCGGTAAATGTGAATTTCACGCCGAGACTCTGGAATACGTTCCGCCCATCGAATCTCGTCACGGCGACGGCGCTCTGCGCGCCTGCTATCCGCTTGAACTGATCTCACCCAAGAATGACGACAGCATGAACTCGACACTCGGAAACCGCCCGGACGTCGATCGGCAAACCTCACGGTTGGAGATGAACTCACAGGACGCCGCTGCGCGCAACATTGTCAACGGCGATCAGGTCCGCATCTTTAACAGTCGTGGTTCGTGCTTTCTGATCGCCAAGGTCGACGGCTCCGTCGCTCCTGGTGTGGTCAGCGCTCCATCCACGCGCTGGCCCAAGCAGTCGCCGGCCTACCGCAACATTAATGCGCTCACTTCCGAGCGCCTGACGGACAAGGGTGGCGGCCCCACGTTCTACAGTTGCCTGGTGCAGGTCGAAAAGAGTGGCGATTGAATTAGCCCGCCGCCGGTTTCTGCTCTCCGCTCTCGCAGTCCCCATCGTGTCCTGTAGAAACACTCACCAGGATCTCTCCGCATTCACCGAAGAGGAGCCTGCCCACTTGTTATCCGCCGTACAGGTGGGTGATCCGCATTCTGCTCCACAGTTGCTTTCGGGTTGGCATCGCATCGAAGCCGATGCCTGGCGTTGGACCGCCAGGAAGTTCTCTGTAGCGTTGCGTCCCCCGCCCGGATCTCCCATGCTCGGTGCTGTTTTGCAATTCAGGTTTACGCTGCCCGAAATTGTGATCCGCCTCCTCGCATCTGTGACGCTATCCGCCTCCCTGCCGAACTTGCAGCTCTTGTCCAAGACTTATGATCACATCGGCGACGCACTCTATGCGGCTTCTATAGCCCCCGGTGTTTTGGTCGGCGACTCTGTTCGTGTCGACTTTTTGCTGGACAAAGCCATTCTGCCCAGCCAGGCCGATGGCCGAGAGCTTGGCGTCATCGCTCACTCGGTCAGTCTGGAAACCAAATGAATTCATTGGATACGGAAACGGCCAATCCTTCCGCAAGTCGCGTCGGGTCAACTCGGTTTCCTTCCCTTCCGGACGCTCTCTATTGGCTGATTCCGCTGGTTATTTGTTTCGCTGTTTACTGGCGCGGACTGACGACATGGTTCCAGGCCGATGACTTCGCCTGGCTCAACCTGCTTTCTACCATTCATGACCGCCACGACTTGCTTCACGCACTCTTTGCTCCGATGGCCCAAGGTTCCATCCGTCCGTGGAGCGAGCGCGCCTTCTTCTTGGGCTTCGAATCCCTGTTCGGGTTGAACGCGATTCCGTTCCGGATATGCGTCTTTTTGACTCAATGTGCCAATCTGACACTCATTGCTGCCATCACCAGGCGGCTCACCGGCTCCCCCGCCGCGGGTTGCTGCGCAGCCGTTTTTTGGGTTGCCAACAACAGTCTCGTCACTGCCATGGCCTGGAGCTCCGCCTATAACCAGGTGCAGTGTGGGTTCTTTCTGCTTGGCGCATTTTGGTTCCTGCTCCGTTTCGTAGACTCGGGAAAAGCCTCTGATTACTTTTGGCAGTGGGGTCTGTTCCTGCTGGGTTTTGGATCGCTCGAAGTCAATGTCGTTTATCCGGCATTGGCCGCGGCGTATACCCTCCTGCTCGCGCGCAAACACTTTTTGTCGACGATTCCCCTGTTCTTTCCCTCCGTCATCTTTACGTTCGTTGACAGAATGTTTGCCGGTTCAGAGGCATCCGGCGCCTATGCTTTGCACTTTGATGCCGCTCTCCCATCAACCCTCCTCACCTATTGGCGATGGGCTCTCGTTTCCGACTACCCGCCGTCCGGTGTGTATGGCCGCTTCGAATTTTCACTGTATATCGCACTCTCTCTGCTCTTGCTCGTTTTCGTGGTGATCCGATGCCGCCGCGGCGATTGGCTGCCCCTGTTCTGTCTGGCGTGGTTCCTGATCGTTCTTTCGCCAGTCCTGCCGCTGCGCGATCACATCTCTGACTATTACTTGTCGTTGCCTACTATCGGCCTCGCCATTCTGGCGGCTTATGCCATGTTGCAGGCTTGGTCCCGGCGGACCGGCTGGAAGCTCCTGGTGGTCGCCGCAGCCGCGTCATATTTGATCCTGATGGTGCGGTTTGACCGTATCTCCATGCATTGGTGGCATGATCGAAGCCTGGCCGTTCAACGGCTGGTGCTTGGAGTCGCACGGGGGCACCAGTTACATCCCGATAAATCCATTGTCCTGGATGGAGTTAGCAGTAACCTGTTTTGGGCCGGCATTTTTCACCGCCCCTTCCGCCTGTTCGGGGTCAATGACGTCTATCTGACCCCGGGCTCGGAAAAGCGCATCGAGGCTCACGACGCGACCGGAAAAATAACTGATTTTGTTCTGCCCAAAGGAGTTATTCTGCACGCCGCAAAGACCGACGAGATCGTGGTCTACCAGGTCGGTCCCGACAGGCTGAAGGCCATCACCTCGTCATACGAAGCGGCGGCGATTTCGACGCTGTCGCCGGATTTGCCCCGACGTGTTGATGCCCTCAGCCCACTCACGGCCTATCTATTTGGACCGGAATGGTATCCTGCTGAAAAGAGCGCACACTGGATGCCCAGGAGCGCCACGCTCCGGATGGGTGGCCCGGCGTCGCCCGGCCAGCGCTTGCACATGGGAGGCTTTTCATCGGCCCTCCAGGCAGCGCAAGCTCCTGTTTCGCTTAGGGTTAGCGTGGATGGGGTTCGCCTTCCGGAGGCTAGGGTCGACCTTCGGGGGCCGACCTTCGTCGTCTCATATCTGCTACCGAATGAGTTGGTTGGAAGGACTGGAGTGCTGATCTCGCTGGAAGTGGATCGTACATTTCGCAATGCTCCGGACGTTCGCGAACTGGGTTTGAATTTCAGTTTTTTCGAGATCCGTTAGGCTAAAGCACAATCTGAGAAGTGACGAATATACTATATCGCGAACGTGGTATGACGATTGCTTAGGATTCACCTCGTGCGCAGCAAGCAGATCGATCTTTGAACCCGGTTATCTGGATGTTAGTCGGTTGCGCTAAGATTTTTTGAAACTTTCACTGTCATCTAGCGTCTATTGTTGGCAGACGTTGGGAAGGGAGAACAGGCCATGACCAAGAATGAACTAGAAAGATACAGGATGGTTCTGGAAAAAAAACAGGCGGAGATTGACGCTGTTCTGCGAAATCGGGACGAGATCGCAATTGAGAAGACCGCGGATGCTATTGACGAGGTGCAACTTGCCGGCGAACGCGAACTTGCGATTCGTAACCTCGACCGCGAATCCGTCATGTTGCGTAACGTGCGCGCCGCCCTGGCCCGGCTTGAAGATGGCAGCTTCGGCAGCTGTCTGCATTGTGAAGAAGAGATTAGCCCGAAGCGGCTGAACGCAGTGCCCTGGGCACCATATTGCATCCGCTGCCAGGAAGCGGCGGACCGCCACGAGTTTCAGCCATCCGAAAGCCTGGAAGCATTGCTGGCTGACGCCGCGTAAGAAATCTCGTCGGTATCAAGGGCGCGGGCTGGTCTCGCGCCCTTTGTGTTTTCAATCAGCTCAGACCGACGACGGAGAGCATTCGACCGGCGTGCTGCTTGTCGCGGCGGAAAGAATGAAAGTCCTGGCTGCACATTGTGCAGATCCCGGCCAGGTAAATCCGGCGCGCATCGACCCCAGACGCACTCACTTGCAGGCGGTTCACTTCGCCCAGGTCTAGGTGGACTGGCTGTGTGGGATCGCTCAATGCGCCACCATACCCCGCGAATTTAGAGGCCACCTCCGCACCCACCTCATAACAGCACTTGCCAATGCCGGGACCGATCGCTACGTGGAGATCCTCGGGTCTGGATGCGTACGCGGTTTGCATCTCCGCGATGGTGCGGGCTGCAATCTTCTGATCCGTACCTCGCCACCCGGCGTGCACGGCGGCGACGGCGCGGTGCACAGGATCAACAATCAGCAGGGGGATGCAATCGGCCGTCTTCACTGCAACCATCCGGCCGGGGGTATTTTCGAGCAGGGCATCGCCCTGGCCCAAGCAACCGGAGCGTCCACGGGCGGGCACCACGGTGTCGGAGTGGATCTGGTGCAGGGTAGCCAAGTTTCGGCAACTACCAAAATCCGCAGACCAGCGGGTCCCAAATCCGTGAACCAGCCAGTCGAAGGCCTCCAGCGGGCGAACGCGATAGATGTTTTGTGAATCTTTGTAGAACACCACTTAAACGGGGTTTTGTACCTGCGCGATCATGACCTGGCGCTTGAAATCTTCGAGCATGGTCTCATCCAGGCGGACCTCGGTGGGGCGCTTGACGAGCGTGGTCATCTGATCGATCTTGTCCTGGAGCTTTAAGAGCGCATAGAAGAGATTTTCGGGACGCGGGGGGCAACCGGTCACATAGACGTCCACGGGAACAACCTTGTCGACGCCCTGCAGGACGGCGTAGGTATTAAAAGGGCCGCCTACGCTGGAGCACGCGCCCATCGAGATGACCCATTTCGGGTCGGGCATCTGGTCGTAAATACGCTTGAGCACGGGTGCCATCTTCAAAGTCACCGTACCGGCAACGATCATGAGGTCCGACTGCCGGGGGCTGGGACGAAACACCTCAGCACCGAACCGCGCGATGTCGAACCGTGAAGTCGACGAAGCGATCATTTCGATCGCACAGCAAGCGAGGCCGAAGGTCATGGGCCAGATGGCAGATTTGCGGGCCCAGTTGAACACGTAGTCCACCGAGGTGGTAATGAAGTTCCTCTCAAACTGATTCTGGATGAAGGACATGTCTGATTGGCCGTATTCTACACCAAAAGCCAAATGCCGAGGCCGCAACGGCTCGATTGAAACAGGGTTCGTTATTAGAGTAGAGAGTCCGAGGACGGCTTAGACCTGAGGCACGCAGCCGATTGCTTGGGGAGCTGCCTCGCAGACGGGAGCGGCTGCTCCCATGGTGGTACGCAACGCGCGGACGACTGCCGGGTCGAACTTGGTGCCGGCGTGGGCCGAAATCATTTCGAAAGCGCGATCGGGGGACACAGCCTGGCGATAGCTGCGATCGGTGGTGAGGGCGTCGAAGACGTCTGCCACGCGCACGATCCGGACCGCCAGCGGCACCTGGTCGCCCTTTAACCCGTGCGGATAGCCATGGCCGTCGAAGTCCTCGTGATGCAATTCGGCGAAAGGCAAATATCGTTCGAACGCAGCCATACGTTCGAGGAACCTGCGTCCAATCTGGGCATGGGCCTTGATGGTCTCGTATTCCTGGGCCGTGAGGCTCGCCGGTTTACGCAGAAGACTGTCAGAGATTCCGATTTTGCCGATATCGTGCAGCCGGGCACCCTCGCGAATGGTCTCGATCTCCGACGGGGCCATGCCCATAGTCACGGCAATGGCGGTGGCGTATTCGCTCACACGCTGGCTGTGGCCGGCGGTGCAGGGGTCGCGGGCGTCGAGCGCCTGCGCCATGGTATCCACGAAATCAAGCACGGCCTGGTCGAGCCGCTCATTAGAGTGCGTGACGGCGTTGGCCGCACGATTGATCGCGGCGGCGAGCAAGTTCACCTCCCGGGTAGCGGAATCCTCGGGAAAATCCGCCGTCCAACTGCCGTCCGACTGGCTTCGCTCGAGCCGTGTAACCAGCCCGTAGAGCGGACGCGACAACGCGTGCGATACCAACGCGGCCAAACCAATGGCCACCAGCGCGAGGGCACAAACCCCAGCCGGCGACGGAGCAGGAAAACCCACCGGGTGACCGATTGAGGCAAGCCGGATCGTACAGCACGTGGCCGCCATGGCGCTGACAACGGCCAAGAGCGTCGCGAGAAATGCAAGCCTGTGGAACGACCGGTCGGCTTGCGCGGTGCGCTCCAAGGGAACGCTGCCCGAAGGGAGTTCTATGGCGTTGCTGGCCATTCCGGTTTAGGAATCGGCAATTCGTGACCAAACTTTAGCCGCCGAACGACAGCTTTGTTTCTGTGCGATGGAGAGGTTTGGTATTGACCCACCGGGCAGGACCGGGCGGTGATATTCCTCGATGGTTTGTCGTAGTTCAGCGGACCACGAGCACAGTTCAAACGGAGTGAGTGCGCTCCGCCTCCAAAGTTTCCCCTGAGAGTTCGGCCACCTGCCGTGCCAGCAGCTCCGTCAAATCCCCTCTGTCCTGAAGCTTCATTCCGGCGGTCGGAATCGGATTCCCGACCCTGAGCGTGACGGGCCCTCCGCGCACGTAGTTTGAGCCCATGGGGAGCACGGCGCGTGTTCCCTGGAGCCCGAGCGGCACAATGGGCACGCCGGCCTTAATGGCAATGTAGGCTGCGCCCTCTTTGAATTCGCGCATACCCTCGCGGGAGCGGCCGCCCTCCGGAAACAGCAGCATCGAAATTTTGCGTTCTTTGATCAACTGTGCGCCCAGCGTCATGCTCTTGACCGATGCGCGCGCGTCGCCGCGAACAACCGGAAGATGACCGGCACGTTTCAGGTGCGTTCCGAGGAAGGGAACCAGGAATAAGCCCTGCTTGGCGTAGAAGCGAAATTCCACCGGGATGGACGCCAGGATCGCCGGAATATCCATGTAGCTGCGGTGATTGGCCACAAAAACATAGCTTTGACCGAGTTCGATCTTCTCGATGCCCTCGACTCGCAGCCGGACGCGAGCAATGCGCAAAAGGCAGCGGCCCCAGGGGCTGGCGAATCGATTCGCGAGGCGGCCGGTGGAATCGAAGAAGCTGGCAATGAAAGAGACTGTCCCAAAGGCAATGGTAGCCAGGATGATGAGGGGGTCGGTGAACAGGAGCGATCGCAAATGCCCGAGCGACATTGCTGGTGACCCTGTATTCTACCTGTTCAGCAGGGCCAGGGCCTCGCCCACCAGGAACAGGGAGCCAGTGATGAAGATGACGCCGCCCGAAACGGTGTGGCGTGCCAGATCAAGAGCGGCGGCAAGGTGGGGAGCGATGCGCAATCGAGGATGCGCCATCAAGTCCTGAATGGTCGCGGGATCGACAGCCCGGGTCTGCTGCGGAGCGGTGGCGATGACTTCACCGGCACACGGAAACAAGATGCCGGCTATCTCCTCGACGGCCTTGTCGCGCATTGCACCGTAGATCATCACCACGTGGCGGGCGGCATAAAAACGGCGGATATAAGCCGCTAGCGCGCGCGCGCCCGCAGGGTTGTGGGCGCCATCGAGCACAATTTCGGGTGAAACGGAAACCTGCTGCAAGCGGCCCGGCCATTGGGCAGCAGCAATGCCGCGTTCGATGGCGCCAGGATCGGTTCCCAAGCGATCGAGTGCGGCCACAGCAACCAGCGCGTTGGCAACCTGATGTTCTCCGGCAAGCGGGCATACAATGCGCAATTTCGTACCGTTACACGCAGTAAACGAGCTAGCTTGCGGCGAGAATTCCAGGTTTTCCGGGCGCCACTTTTCCAGCGCATGGATCACCTCGATCCCAAGCTCGCTCGCGCGCTTTTCGATTGCCCACCGGGCTTCGGGGCGTTGCTGTGCGACGATCACCGGTACAGCGGGCTTGAGGATGCCCGCTTTTTCGCCGGCGATGGCCTGGAGGCTCTTGCCCAGGAGAGCTTCGTGGTCGAAATCGACCGGCGCGATGACGCAAAGTTCCGGCCGCACCAGATTGGTAGCATCGAGACGTCCGCCCAAGCCAACTTCGAGGACCACGGTATCCGTGTTGTCGTCTTGAAACAACAGGAACGCCATCGCGGTCACCGTCTCGAAATAAGTCGGATGGAAGTCAAGGGCGCCTTGATTGAGGAGTTGCTCGGCGCAGGCGTGGACACGATCAAAGGCAGCGCTGAACCGCGCCGCATTCACCGGACACCCGCCGATGCGAATCCGCTCGGTTGGCTCCAGCAGATGCGGCGAGGTGAAGAGCCCCGTGCGCAGGCCGGCGGCGCGCAGCCCCGATTCGACCATGGCACAGATGGAGCCTTTGCCGTTGGTTCCCGCCACGTGCACGATGCGCGACAGGCGTTCGGGATGCCCGAGAGCGTCGAGCAGAGTGGCCATGCGCTGCAGATCGTACTTGGCGGTCTTGACTTCGTTCCCGAGCGAATAGAGAAACCGGACGGAATCCGGGTAGGTCATTACTGCACCGGGCCGCTAAAAAAGGAGAGGGCTTTAGAAATATAGCTTTTGAGTTCGAGGCGGGAAACGACAGCATCGAGCATGCCGTGTTTCAGGAGGAATTCGCTTCGTTGAAATCCCTCGGGAAGCTTTTGCCGGATGGTCTGCTCGATGACACGCGGACCTGCAAACCCGATCAAGGCGCCCGGTTCCGCGATGTTCAGGTCACCGAGCATAGCGAGACTTGCTGTCACGCCGCCGGTGGTGGGATCGGTCAGAACACTGATATAAGGAATGCGCGCCTCGTCCAGCCGCATCAACGCCGAAGAGATCTTGGCCAACTGCATCAGGCTGATGGCGCCCTCTTGCATCCGAGCGCCGCCCGAGGCCGAGATGATGATAAGCGGCTGGCGGGTGGTCAGGGACCGTTCGATAGCACGGGTGATTTTCTCACCCATGACGCTACCCATGCTGCCGCCGATGAATTTCGGCTCCATGGCGCAGATTTGCACTTTGCGACCGTTGACCGTTCCGGCTGCGGAGATCAGGGCATCGGCCAGCGAGGTCGATTCCTGGGCCGCGGCCAGACGTTCGCGATAAGAGCGCTGATCGACGAACTCCAGCGGATCCGACGAGGCCAGATCGGTATCAAACTGCTGGAATGGTCCATCGAGCAGTATCTGCAACCTGGCCGTGGCGTCGATCCGAAAATGGGCGCCGCACTTAGGGCAGACACCGTGGTTGTCCTCGAGATCCTTCTTCCAAATGATCTCTTTGCAGCCCTCGCACTTGAGCCACAGGCCCTCGGTTTTGACCTTGCGCTCGGCTTCGTCCGGCTTGGCGGGTTTCTTCTCCCCGCCATTTTCCCGCTTGAACCACGACATGAACCCACCTACCTTAGCGCGGGTATGGATGACCCCGCAACGTAGTGAACGCGCGATAAAGCTGCTCCGCCAGCATGACCCGGGCCAGTTCGTGTGGGAAGGTCATGCGCGATAACGAGATCAGCAAGTCGGCGCGAGAGGCCCACTCGGCCGGCAGTCCATCGGCGCCGCCAATGAGAAACACCAGGTCACGCCCTTCCATCTGGGCCTTTTCCACGACTGCGACGAATTGCCGCGAATCCATCTCGCGCCCCGCCGGATCGAGCGCGATTTTCCGCGCCGGAGTATGCCGTTCCCAGGGATCAAAACGGGCCGGACGTACCTCGCGCATCTCGCAGGGCGTATAATGCCCTGCCCGCTCCAGGAAACCGGCCGCGATCGCGTTGGTCTGCGCGTCGCGCGGCTTGCCGATGAAATAAAGATAAACCTTCACGCAGCGGGGATGTCGATGTTCTTGGCGCTGCGCCAGAGGCGCTCGAGATCGTAGTAGCTGCGCGCCTGCGGCGAGAACACGTGAATGAGAAAATCTCCGTAATCGAGGAGGATCCACTCGGCCTGGTTGTAACCTTCGATGCTGTGAGGCAGCTCGCCGTGTTCCTTGAGCTCGAAGGCGATTTGGTCGCTAATGGCCTGGCACTGGCGTGTATTGGCACCGTTGCACAGGACGAAGTAGTCGGTGAAAGATGTGACGCCGGTAAGATCGAGCACCTTGATGTCCGAGGCTTTTTTCGATTCAGCGGCGCGCACGGCCGTCAACCACGAGGGGATGTCTGAATTGGGTCGCTGGATCCGGCTCAGAAGCGCTCCTAACCTGTATCGTACTATAGTCGGCGCGGCGGTAATGTGTGGTTTCCACCCGTCCCGAATAGGCAGAGGACACATGGAGGATGCGAACCGGCAGGATGGAGCGCCGCCGGGGGCCTGGACGTACTGGTACGCCTCAGTTCAGCTAAGGTATTGTGGCGGCAGGGCAGCCGGGATATTGTAGCCTGAGATGCAGAGAACCCGCGGCTGCAGGCTTGCATTCTGGGTGTGCTTATTTACGGGCGCAGCCGTGGCCGCCGATAGCTCGCAGAATAGCGTGACGCGACGCCGGCCGACGGCCGCCGCAGGCGAATTCGCACCGCCGGATTTCAAAGCCGAGAGCCGCGTGGTGCTAGTGAATGTCACGATCACGGATACGCACGGGCGGCCCGTGACCAGCCTGCAAAAAGAGAACTTTCAGATCTACGAAGAAAAGGCCGAACAGGAAGTGCGCTATTTTTCTGCGGAAGAATCAGCCATTTCAGTAGCGCTGGTGCTCGACTTCAGCCGCAGCATGGCCGGGAAGTTCAGCCAATTGCAGCAGGCGGTAGGGCAGTTCCTGAACGTCGCGAACCCGGAAGACGAGTATTGTCTGGTCGAATTTCGCGATCGTGCCGAGCTATCCATCGGGTTTACTCTTTCACCCGAGGAGATTCAGAATCGCGTCGCGCTGGCGCGGCCTGACGGGCACACGGCGCTGCTGGATGCCATCCATCTGGGGATTCGCCAGATGAAGAAGGCACACGGCCCGCGAAAAGCCCTTTTTGTTGTGTCCGACGGCGGCGATAACCACAGCCGCTACACCGTGCGAGAAGTGGAGAATTTCGCCCGCGAGTCGGATGTGGAGATTTACGCGATCGGCATTCAGGAGCACGCGGGTCCAGGTCTTGGCGAGTTCGACGGCTCGCGCGGCGCCGGCCTACTGGAGGAAGTCAGCGAGCAAGGGGGCGGCCGTTACTATGCGATCGACAGTGTCCGTGACTTACCGGCCATCTCCGAACGCATCGGCCATGAGCTGCGCCACCATTATGTACTGGGGTACGTTTCCACCAACCAGGACCGCGATGGAAAATACCGGCGCGTGCACGTCAAGGTGCGTAGACCGGCGGGACAGCCAAAGCTGTGGGCGAACTGGCGGCGCGGCTATTACGCGCCGCTCGACTGAAACGAGTCCCGGGTTAACCTTCCAGTACGTGACGGACACGGGAATCGGGCGGTTAGAAGTAGAACAGCTGCAACTCCATGGTCATCTCGTTCCCCGCTTTTAGGGCGGAGCTTCGTGGAACGATGCGGTTAAACTGCAGCGTCCATTTCAGATTCTGTCCGCGGACGTAGTAGTGAAGGCCGCTGCCGTAACGCTCCAGGTCTTTTGATTTCGTTTCGGCTGCCACGAAATTCTGGGACGATACAGCCGCGAACGGCTGGCACTTCACCTTGTGTGCGTAATACGCCAGCTCCAGGAGAAGGTTATTCTGGTCGGGGATGGCGACAAACGTCTTCTGTCCGTCGTAGTGGATGTATTGGAAGTTGACCCCGATCTCGTCCCCGTGGCGGACCGGCGTATCGCTCGCGATGTTCGCAGACCATGAACGGTAGCGTCCCTGCTTATCGAACCCTCCATCAACGGCCAGAATCTTCTTCTTGCCGAGGGCCGTTCCTAAGAAGGCGTATCCCGTCTCCGTCGAAAAGAAGTCATATTGCAGGTACCCGGCGGTGCGGAGAGAGTTGCGCGCATTTGCGTCGCGTTCGCCCTCGAAGAGGCCCGTGCGGTACAGCAGGTGATCGCCGAGAAGGAAACCGCGCGCCTGGAATCCCATGTCGCGCAGCGCGGACGAAGACGTCGACCAATTATTCACCGTGGAAATATTACTAATGTCTATCTGGTAGTAACTCGCGGGTGACTGCAGCGCCTGGCGCGCAAAAGGCACCAGCATCTCGCCGCCGTCCAGGCGAAAAGCGTTGTTCACCTTCCATTCGAGAAAGGCGTCTTGAATAATGAAACCGCTGTTCAGTGCCTTCGGCGTCCGGCCCAGGTTGGGGTCGTCTGTCTCGAAGAAGAACGAAATGTTATCGCCAATATCTCCTCCAAACATCAAGCGGCCACGCCGCAAGTACAAATTTTGTGCGTAGGCGCCGGTGTCCGAACTTTGCGTCCAATCCCCCCAAAACTGGCCCTGCACTCCGAACTTGATATCGACGTCCTCGTTCTTGATGGCGATCTGTGCGGATAGCGGCCCACACCATAGGACCAGCATCGTCGCCGCCGCTGCTCCCCATCTTCCGCCCCTCAAAAGCTTCCCGAACATTCCGGTGCTCCTTTTCTTTGTTCGCCTTCCGAAGGAATTTCCTGCGTCCGCAGCGGAATCGGACAGGAACCTCCGCGCGGAGCATGTTCCAAGGCACTCATCGACGGGAAGCGCGCGGATTTGAAAGGTTTCTGAAAAACTCGAGTGGACTAAGGAACAAAAAACCGGGCACCGACCTCGCCGAAGCCGGCCGGTGGGGCCGGAACGAGTTTAGTTGCCGTGTAGTTCTGTAAGTGCCGCTTTTACCTGTTCGTTCTGCGGATCGAGTGCGGCTGCCCGCTGCAGAGCGGTAATCGCCTGATCGTTGTGCCCCAACGCCTTCAGGCCCAGTCCGGCCAGCAGGTAGCGGATTGCTCCCCTGGGCGGGTCGGGCTCGGCCGAGAGCATTTGCTCGTCACTCGCAAGCGCTGCCAGCCTGGAGTACAGGGCATGCGCCTCTCCCTCCCGATGAAGATGCTCCAGTGCCACTGCTTTGAAGTAATAGTGTTCCGACCAGGGCTCGCCAGGGTCAGTTGGCGACTTCAGCGGTTCCTCTGCAGCCCGCTTCCATAGCCCGCCGGCTTTGCCGGGCTGGCCCGCAGTTTCCCATTCCCGGGCCGCCGCCACATATTCGCGTGCTTGCGATTCCATGGCGGGACGTCCGACGCCGAGATTGCGCGGATACTCGGTGGCTCGGAGATACTGTTCCGCCGCGTCCGCATGGCGGCCAGCCTGCGCGTATTCCACGGCCAGTCCCAGATGGGCCCGCCGGAATGTCCCGAGCACGCTTTTCTCTCCCTCGCCGGATACAAACTGCGTTTTATCGAGCAAACCCGCGGCTTGTGCGTACTGCCGGCCATCCACCAGAACCGCCGCCAGGGCTTCCACGATCGATGACCGCGCCCGGACCTTTTGTGGGGCACCCTCAAAAAGCGTGGCCGCTTCGCTCGGCGGCAAGAGCGCGGCGAGTTCCAGGTACAGATGAAAATCATCCGGCGCGGCGTGGATCGCGAGTTGATATTCGGCAATTGCCCGGGCCTTTTGGCCGGTACTTGCGAGCGCGAGCGCCAGGTTCCGGTGGGCAATACCGTTCGCCGGGTCGAGCCTTACTGCATCGCTCCAGGCGTCCATGGCCTCCGCCGTCCGCTCCTTCGATGCCAACACGTTCCCGAGATAATAGGAGGCCCTTCCGTCCTTCGGATTCTTCCGCATTGCGGCCTGCAGCACAGCAATTTCTTCCACGCGATGCGGGAACACATAAGAGGAATCACCCAAGGCCGCTAATTCCATCTCGTTCGCTGACCGCCGATCGTCGCTCTTTATCCCGCAGTAATACGCAAGCGCGTAATGCAGCATGGGGTGCGTTGCGCCGCGATGGACGGCCTCTTCCAGAACCTCGATCACCTCACTTGTTCGACCCGCCGCGGCGTAATCGAAGGCCAGCTCCAACACAGAATCCGGCTCTCGCCCCAGCAGCCGCCACAGTTCCTCATGCACCCGGTGCGCTTCTGTCTGCTGGCCGCGCGCTCTGTAAACGAGATGCTGCTCGCTGAGCGCAAGGTAATCGACCGGAACCGCGCGTACTGCGGCATCGGCATTTTTCTGCGCATCATCCAATTTCCCAGCCAGGCGCTGCGCCATAGCCAGCACCGTGCGCGCTTTCACATCCCGCGGGTCCAAAAGCACAGCCTGCGAAAGGTGCTCCAGCGCTTCTGTAGATTGCTGCACTTCCAAGGCCATCTCACCGAGGACGTAGCGTGTTGCCGCCTCGCGGTATCCCGCGCGCACGGCCCACAGCAATTCGTCCCTGGCGGCCGGATATTTCTTCTGTGCCCGCCTCGTCAGACCGAGGTAATAATGCGCGTCCCCATCATCCCGATTGCGATGCAAAGCCGCCGTCAGATGTTCCGCGGCTTTATCGTATTCGCCGCTGCGATAGAACGAGAGTCCCAGCGCCACGTGCGCCGGCGCAAATCCTGGGTCTCGCTGTAACGCTTCCAGGTAGGCCGCCCGAGCTGCCGTCTCATTGCTCTTCTTGTCTGCCGCCAAGCCCTGCACGTAAGCCTGTTCCGCGCTTCCGGCGAACGCCGGATCTGCAACCGGCCGCGTTGCCGCGCGCCACTCCGGGTTCCCATCGAGAGGGGTGTCCGTCGAATACCGCACGAGCTCCCGCCGGTTTTCATCCGCCAACCGCACGGTAACCGGCCCACTCACGGCAGCTGGTATTTCGAATGAGCCACGGAAGGCCTGGCTTGGTTTCAGGTTCATGCGCTCGGTTGCAATGGTCTTCGCTTCGGCCTCTACCGTCAGCTCTGCATTCTCGAACGAGGCATTTACAATCGCGGCAACGTCGAGCGTGCCGCCATTCCGCATCACCCGGAGTGCTGCATCCTTGGTAGCCTCGCTCCATCCGGCGCCCAAACCTGCCACAGGGTACCAATACTCGACGAAATGCTCCACGCGATGCGGCGCCAGAAACTCATGCTCCATCTGCGTCTCATAACGCCCTGCCTGGAATTCCACATATTGCCCGTCATGATCGGTGAGCTTATCGACCCAGATGTTCCCCGCGTCGTCGTTGCCCCAGGTCCATGTCTTTTTTCCTGGCACTTCGCGATGATCCGCCACGTGCACCACGCCCCAATCCGATTTCTCGTAATACACGCCCATGAAATCGCGCTTAGAATTTCGCGCAAACAGCGAAAGGGCATTCGGGACTTCGCGGTACGTGCTTACGTCCACGCCCTTTTCCACGGGGAACGAAAAAATCGGCCAGTACGCGTGCGGGTATGCTTCGCGCATCGGATAGACGAAACGCAGATCGTCGGCCGCGTGGGCCGCTGCCGTCGCCCAGAACCAATAGCGGCCAGGGACATCGCGCCGGTTATTGAGCGTGACCTCCGTCTCGACGTCTTTGCGGCCGGGCCGCAGCCGGATCGTTACGGCCCACTGCATGCGCTGCACACGTTCGGTATCGCCCACGGTCACCGAGGCCGCCCCGTCGTCGCCCGTGTGCATGACATAGTCTACGGGCGACGCAGTGGTTACCGTATGCCCGTCGGGAAAATTCCACTCGATACCGCCCGATACCCACGCCCCGCGAATGCCTACAATCCCGTACTTCATGACGTGATTGGTGTAGAGCACGTCGCGCTTCGCGGTCTTGTCATAGATGGCGTACAGGTGCCCGCCAATCTCCGGCAGCACGGTAACCTTCAGGTACTCGTTCTCCAGGTAAACCGCTTTGTATGTCTTGTCACGCCGCTCGTTCGTCAGCGAATCGAGCTTCGCGTACGGATAGATGGGACGGCTTCCCCCGGTTCCCAGTAGCGCCGGGTTTGGGTCCGGTGCGCCCAGTTCGTAGGTGGGAATTACCAGCGGCGATTCCCATACACGCGCCGATTCAGAGCTGAATAGTACGAGTGGAAACGAGAGAAGAAGAACGGCGCGTGCCGAGAGTGTGAACATTCGGATTCCTCCTGCCTGTCACTGCTCCTCCCAGCTTGCCTGCCCTCTGCAAAGATATCAGTTGCCGGCGGCGTGCACAAACCTGCGGCCCTGTTTTGCTTACTCTTCCCGTAGCGCCTTCATGGGATCGATCCTCGCGGCTCGCCGCGCCGGCAAATAGCACGCCACGAGAGAAACTACGCTTAGCAGCAGAAACGCGCCCAGATATGTTGGCGCATCTGTCGCCGTCACCCCGTACAGCAGGCTCCCCATGGCTCTTGCTCCAGCGATGTTCAGGGCGAACCCCGCGGCCAGGCCGATCGCGGTTACCGCCAGCCCTTCTTTCAGAACGTTCTCAACAATCTGCCGATTTGAAGCCCCTAGCGCGATGCGAATTCCGAAGTCTCGGGTCCGTCGCGACATGTTAAACGCGATCACGGCGTAGAGGCCGATGGCCGCCAGGATGAGAGCGCCCCCGGCGAAGACAGTGAGGAGTGTGGCGATCATGAGAACCGGGCCGGTCTGATTGCGGATGAGTGCCCGCATTCCTCGCAGGTCGAAGACGGGTACGCGGGCATCGGTTTCCCGGATGGCGGCGCGGATGGAGGGCGCGATGCGATCGAGCGAGCCGGCGTAACGCACGTGCATGGTCGTTTCGCCGGGCTCTGCGGGACTCTGGCGTTCCGCCAGAAGAAGGACGTTTCGCTGCTTGGCTTCCTGCAAGCTCGTGAAGGCGGCATTCGGCACGACTCCGACTACCTCTATCATGCCGTCATTCAATCTCAAGGATTGGCCGATAGCCGAAGACCTCGGCCAGAATACCTGCGCCAGATTCTGGTTGACGACGGCGACCCTTTTGGTGCCGGCACGGTCGGAAGCCAGAATGTCGCGGCCATGCAAAGGAACCACACCCAAGGACTGGAGAAAATCGGGTCCTACGTAATTTCCGTCCACCCGAACTGGTTCCGGACTCCCTAGACGATAGACCGATCCGATTTTCACGCTGCCCCATAACGGTGGAATGCGAGAGTACGAGACAGCCAAAATACCTGGAACCGCACGAAGACGTTCCCGTAGACGCTCGAGCAGGGCCGCGTGCTGGACCGGAGTTGTAGCGCTTCCCGCGGTACCGACCGTGAGGAGGGCGAGATGATCGACCTCGTAATGAAACTCGAGGTTGTTTATCAGATATTGCGAGCGGTAAGCCAGCCCAGCGCCGGTGATCAGCACGACGCAGAGGGCGAGCTGGGTGACGACCAGCATAGTGGAGAGGCGGGAGCGCCCGGCGAGCACACCCAGTTCTCCCGCCTTCAGCCAGGGAAGGGGGTCCTGTCTCCAGGCACGAATGGCGGGAGCCGTCGTGAATGCGAGTGTGGCGAAAACGGCCAGGGCTAACGCATAGGCGGCGACGTGCCAATCGGCTGAGAAATCGAGTGCGAGCGCACGGCCGTTATCCTCCGTGACCAGGCGCTGCAACCCGTGGGAGGCCCAGCGGGCGAAGATCCATGCGGCGATTAACGCGGTGAATGAAATGACGAGTCCCTCGGCCATGAGCATGCGGAAAATGCGGCCGCGCGGCGCGCCGAGGGATTTGCGCACCGCGATTTCGCGCTGGCGAAATGCGGCACGGGACAGCATGAGATTGGCGACGTTGGCGCAAACGACGATGAGGGTCAAGATGGCGACGACCAGTATGATTTTGAGGAACAAGTGGACAGAATTGATGCCCGGGCCTAGAGCTGAATACGGCACAAGCAATACGGACATGCCTTTGTTGGCTTCGGGATAGGCTGTTCGCGAGCGCTGCGAAATGGTTTCGAACTCGGCGCGCGCTTGAGAGAGTGTGGCCTCGGGTGCGAGTTGCGCGATGAGCTCCACTCCGATGGAGCCGGAAAGCAGGTGTTCTCCGATTTCGCGATCACGCCCGTTGAGGTGCGCGTAGCTCAGCAATGGTACGAAAATGTCGTTGCGTTCCGCGACCTGCGGGCCGTGAAAGCCCTCCGGAGCGACACCAACGATGGTCGCCGGATGTCCGTTTAGGATGATTTTGCGACCGACGATGTCTGCGGCGCCTTGGAATGCATCCTGCCAGAAGTTGTGGCTGATGATAGCGACGAGGCCCGAAACGTCGAGACGCCCTTCGGCTTCTGTGAAGTGCCGGCCCTTGGCCATCTCCACGCCAAGGGTCTCGAAATAATTGGTAGTCACGAGCGTACCCCAGACGCCGTAGCTGGCCTTCGGAAGCGTGACGGTGAAGCGGTCCCAGCCGCGTGCCAGCATGGGCCGGAGAGTTTTCGTCTGCGCAACGTAGTCGGCGTAATTGGCATATGAGTTTCCGGGATCATCCTGATGCCCGTCGCGCATGACGCCGAGCGAGATCAGGTTTAAGGCGTGAACACCCGGCACAGGTTTGTACATAGCGGCGTTCACGAACGAATAGATGGCGGCGTTGCCGCCTATTCCGAGTGCGATCAGCGTAATTGCTGCCACGCTGAATCCCGGTGATTTCGTCAGAACCCGCGACGCGAAACGGAGATCCTGCAAAATCTCCTGGAGCGCGCGCCAGACCCAAACATCCCGAACCGCCTCCTTCACTGCCATCACGTTGCCCAGTTCGCGTTCTGCCGCGTGCCGTGCGTCTTGGGCGGACTGGCCGCGCGCCACAAGTTCGTCCGCCGCCATGCGCAGGTGCACCTCAATCTCTTCGGTGATCTCGTCGTTCCTCTTACGCCAGAAGTACCACCTCATACAGTCACCTCATCTTGAATCGCCGGACTTTCCTACGATTCCGCCTCTCCCCTTTGCGGCTGCATCAGCGCCCCTATGGCTTCAACCACTCGGGACCATCGCGTCTGCTCGCTTGCCAGCTGTTTTCTCCCCGCGGGTGTCAGCTTGTAATACTTTGCCCGCTGATTGTTCGCCGACATCTTCCATTCCGCCTTGATCCATTTGCGCTTCTCCAGCCGGTGCAGCGCCGGATAAAGCGATCCGGTCTCGACCTGGAGCACTTCGTTTGAACCGGCGCGAATCGCCTGGCTGATGCCATAACCGTGCTGCGTGCCCCAGCGCAGCGTCTGCAAAATCAGGAGATCGAGTGTCCCTTGTAACAGTTCAATGCGATTTAGATCAGAATCGTTTTTGGCCATGGACGTAGAGATTCTACATCCAACGCTGTAGAATGTCTACACAGTGACATTCGGCGGAGTTCACGAAGCTTTCACTGCTTTAACCGGGCTCGATTGGCGGGCAGTTGATGGGCGATCCGGAGCGGGTTTCATGGCTAACCCGCTCCGCCTCAAACCCGAACCGCGATGGGGTATGCTGTCGGCATGTTGAAACTTTGTGCACATCTGTCGTGCACTTTCTTTATCCTTTCTTGCGGTTTTACGGCGGTAGCGCAGGAATCAGAGAAGCTGGATTTTCTACACGGGCTCGACGAATACGACGACATCCAGCGGATGCTTCCGGAATACATGAACCACGAAGCGCAAGCGCTGATCAGTGCGCGGAAGCGGTCGATTGACGTTGCAACACCAGAGGCACTGGCGCGGCGGAAAGCCTACGTGCGTGAGCGAATCCTGCACGCGATCGGCGGCTTGCCGGAGCGTACGCCGCTGAACGCGCGGACGGTGGAGACGCTCGAGCGGGACGGCTATCGCATCGAGAAGGTCATTTTCGAAAGCCAGCCCCACTTTTATGTGACAGCAAATCTATACCTGCCGGCCAGGGGGAGCGGGCCGTTCCCGGCGATTTTGTATCCGCTGGGGCACGAGCTGGGCGGGAAATCCAATCCGACGTGGCAGCAGATGCTGGTGACACTGGCGCGGCGCGGGTATGTGGCGCTGACTTGGGACCCGGTGGGGCAAGGGGAGAGGGTGCAGATCTACGATGAGGATTTAGCCGGCTCAAAACTGCGTGGCTCGACAACGGAGCACACCATACAGGGGACCCAATGTCTGCTGACGGGCACGGATATCGCGCGGTACACGATCTGGGACGGGATGCGGGCTCTGGATTATCTCCTGTCGCGGAAGGAAGTGGATCCGAGCAAAGTGGCGGTGACGGGGAATTCGGGTGGCGGTACACATTCGACGTATCTGGGGGCGTTGGACGATCGCATCAAGATCGTGGCGCCATCGTGTTACATCACGTCGTGGCACTGGATGATGAAGACAATCGGGCCACAGGATGCGGAGCAGGTTTTTCCCGGATGGCTCGGGGACGGTCTGGACTATCCGGATTTCATTTATGCGGCGAGTCCGAAGCCGTTCCTGATGCTCTCGGCGATCCGCGACTTCTTTCCGATCGACGGAGCACGCGAGACATTTCGCGAGGCCAAACAGTTCGTGAACCTGCGCATGTTCGAAGCGGATGACGGGCACGGATATTCGCATCCACGCAGGATGGCCGCTTACGACTGGTTCTCGCGGCAGTTTCGGGATAAGGAGGACACGACGGCGGAAGTTCCGGTAACACCGGAGACGGAGGAGGCGCTGTTCTGTACGTCGACGGGCCAAGTGGCGACGTCGCTGGGTGGCGAAAGCGTATTCACGCTGAACCGGGCGCGGGCAGAGAAGCTGCGACAGGCCCGGACGCAGCCAGCGGATGCGCGGAGTCTTGCGGCATGGCAGGCGAAGGTGCGGGAGGCAGCCATCAGACGCAGCGGGTATCAGGCAGCATCGGGCGCGGCTGTCAGCACGGGCTACGGGATGCTGCGACGCGAGGGCTATCGCATTGAAAAGCTGACCTATGAAAGCGAGCCGGGAATTGTGGTTCCGGCGCTGCTGTTTGTGCCCGATGCAGGGCCAGCGCGGCGCCCGGCAGTGATCCTGGCGATTGGGGAAGGGAAGGCGGAATCGGCGAAGGAGGCTGGTGAACTGGCGCAAAGCGGCGTGACGGTGCTCAGCGTGGATTTGCGGGGCATGGGAGAGACCAGGGCGCTAACGGACGCGAACGATTCGGAGTTCGCGCGGTATTTCGGCGACTACAACAGCGGGATGTCAGCGATTCTAATGAACCGGAGTCTGGTGGCGATGCGGGCGCGCGATATTCTGCGCGGCGTAGACGTGTTGCTCGCGCGCGACGATGTGGATCCGACTCGATTGAGCGGCATTGGGAAGGACAGCGCGGCGGTGCCGATGCTGTACGCGGCGGTGTTTGATCAGCGGCTGCGCTCGATTTCGCTGCAGGGGATGGTGCTTTCCTACGACGCGGTGGTAACGACGCGCATGCATCGCAACGTGTTTGAGCAGATCGTCCCGGGGGCGCTGATCGATTTCGATCTGCCTGACCTGGTGGCCGCAATCGCGCCGCGCGCGGTGTGGATTTCGGACTCCACGGCGCCAGCAGGTGCACCGGTGACGCACGCAGAGATGGTGAAGACGTACAGTTCGTCAGCGGGAGCGTTTGAGCTGGCGGGAGCAGCAGGCGCATTGCGGATCGAAAAGCCGCATTCGGATTCGGAGACGGCGGCGAAGAGATATGGGAATCTGTTTTGGGTGAAGTGAGGCGGGCGTCGGGACCGCTCCCTTTGGTCGCGGTTCGGTAAGTGACGTCAAGTCGTTTCGTGAGCGGGGCGGACTTGTACGGCCCCACAAAGCTCTCGTGAGCTGCGCATATCGATTCGTAGCGGCTACATGATGCCGGGGAACCAGTGGACGGCGTTGTCGTGGAAGATTTTGCGCAGGACGGTCGCCGGGAGGGCGAGGCCTTGATACGTGTGGCCGTTGTATTCGACCTTCTGATCGGTTGAGAAGAACTTCCAATCGCGATCGTAAGTGGCGTTCCATTCGGCTAGCGCCTTCGCGGTGTCGTCTTTCGGGTTGACGACGACGTCGGTGGCGTAGAGCACGCGATCCTGGTACTTGAGGAGGAAGGCGCGGACCTTGTCTCGCGGCTGCAGCATGAAGTAAGGGACGCGGGCGGCGGTATCGACGGCGAAGTTGGGATAGCGATCGAAGCGCTGGGCGATGGCGTCGACGTCGGTTTCCATGCTGCCGAGGTGAGCGCCGACAACGCGGAGCTTGGGGTTCTCGGCGAGCATGTGGTCGCGCGCGGCGAGAATCGAGGCTTTAGAAGGCCATTCGGGATGCTTGTAGGCGTACTCTTGCGGGTTCTTCTCGTAGTAGTCGTAGTCGGGACTGGCGGGGTTGGGGGCCTGCCAGCAGGAATCGGGCTCGGCGAGGTGGGCAACGACGGTGCGGTTGTGCGCGGCGATGTCCTGATAAATCGGCGCGAAGGCAGGATCGTCAGCCATGACGTACTTGCCGGCCTTCGACTTCATTTCCATTCCCATCACTTTGTAGATCTTGACGGCTACAGCGCCGTTCTTGAAATCGTCATCGAGCTGGCGGACGGTGCGATCGGCGAAGCCCGGCTGTTCGAAAGCGTAAGGACTGAACGTGGTGCAGAGGCGGGCGCGGCGCTTCGTGATACGGACGACTTTCTGGACGTCCGTGCGCTGCGGTTCGATGCCTTTCAGGTAAGGGTCGCGATCATCAATCACGCAGATATCGAGGATGCGCAAGTTCAGGCGCTGCATGAAATCGGCAAAGGCAGGGTCATCTTTGTTGAGATGAACGTGGGAGTCGATGGGGGCGATGGACGGAAATGTTGGGTCCTGGGGGGCGGCGAGCAGGAAAGCGAAGCCGATGACGGTGACGGATGCGGTTGCGAAGAAGAGCGGTTTCAATGAATTCTCCTTTACCTTTCCTTACGGTCGGGGTTCTGTTCGGGGTTCCGAGACGGATTCCAGCTCGACGTAGCCGCGGCGCGCGAGGAATTTGAAGTAGCCGACGTAATCGAATTTAGCGGTGGAATTGAGCTCGTCGCGGGTGAGGCGGATGACCTCGGCGAGGTTGCGGTGGCCATCGCACCAATAAAGTGCAGCGATCACGTTGGTATCCCAGGCGCCTGAGGGATAACCTTCGCGGTCGTCGGGATGGATGTCGTCAAGGGGTACGGTGCCTATGCGCTTGCGCTTGACGATGAGGTGCGCGGCTTCGGCGAGCTGCGGGTCGGGGTCGGCGAAAGGGTGGATGGCCTGTGCGAGACCGAGCTGGCCGGCGCGATGTTCGACAGCGGAGCGCAGCCGGGCGCGCTGGGAGTCACCATAACGGGCAAGATCCTGGATGAGGGGGTCAAGGGAGCGGCGGGCGGTGTCATTGTTCGCGGCGAGGCGAAGGACGGACAGTACGGATGCGGTTTCCCGATCGACGGAGTAGTTGATTTTGTCGCTGCCGCGGGTGAGGAGGTGTGAAAGATCTTGGGCAGTCGCAGCCAATAGCGCGCGGTCGATGAAGGGCGCGGCGGCGCTGAGGATTTGTTCCTGTCCGCGGTTGGCGGCGAGTTCGGCAAGCCAGAGGATATCGGGATCGGCAGCGCTCGCGAGCGTGTATAAATACGTTGCGTTGACGATGGAGAGGTCGCGCAGAGAGCGGATGTCGACTTTGTCGGGCGTATCTTCGCTGTTGTGATGCGTGGTGACGCCGGTTCCACAGTAGGGCCAGACGGTAGGGACGCCCACTGTGGGCTCGGCGATGTAGGTATCCGTTCCAACGGTGTATTCGCTCCAATGGAACGGGCGGCCGACCGAGGGGAAATAGAGCTGGGCGAGATGGAGGATGAAAGCGTCCGTGTACGATTTGGCAACGTGCGGATTGAGGTAGAAGGTGAATTCGGTGCCGGCGAGATCGTAAGGGGCAGCGGGCGTGTCGACGGTCATGGCAGCAACGGTGTGCGCGATGCGGTCGCGATGAGTGGCAATGTAAGGCATGGAGCCGTACATCTCGCCCATCAGGAGAACGCGGATGGTACGTTTGGGGCGGGGGAGCTTGCCGGAGGCGATCAGTCGCGTGAGGGTGGCGAGAGACTCTAGCTGCGCTGCGACTCCGGTGGCGTTATCCTGAGCGCCTTGCTCGGAACTGTGTCCTAGCGTGAGGACCTCTTCGGCGGGTTCGGCGCCGGGAATCGCGCCGGTGACGTAGGGATAGACGCCCGAGTAGAGACGAGTGTCGGCGAAGGCGTGCGCGCGCACGGTACGGCCCGCGGCCAATTCACGGCGAACGAACTCAGCCTGGCGCGGTGTAATGGAGAAGCAGAGCAGCGGCGTACTGGCTTTGGTGAAGGCCCATCCGCTATCGCCCCAGGCGTTGATCCATTGGCGGCCGTCTTTGAGCTCGGGATTTTCCGTGAAAGTATTGATGGCGCCGAGCACGCCTTTCTTCGCAAGATTCCATTTGATATTGGCAGGGTTTTGTTTTGTGAGGACGAGCTTGCCGCGCATGTCGCCAGACTCATTCCACTCGACTATTTCTGCCGTGAGACCTTCTGGCGGCGTGGGAGCACTCCACATGCCGAGGGAAGTAGGGACTTGCTGGTAATCGGCGAGAACTCGGAATTCGGCGGGAATGTTGTCGCCGAGCAGCTCAAGACGCGCTTGTTTCGCGTCCCAGGCGAGGGGCTCGGTCCAGAAACCGAATTGCGTGACGCCGTCGGCGGGCGCGCCGAGGATCTCGACATGTTGCAGCCCAGCCTCGGTCATGGCCGTTTTGAGATATTCCGCAGTTTCCTGGAATTTGGGGAAGGTAAAGTAGCGGTCGGTGGAGTAGACGCGGCGCATGTAGGTCATGGCCTCGTCGGGCTGAACGCCGGAGCGGACACGATCGAGGACGGTGGAGACGTTGATCTGCGGAAGCGCACAAGCGGGAAGCAGAAAAAAGAGAGCGGCTTGGGTTTTGATCATTTGACGTTCTCGTGGGAGTCGACGGGCTGGTGGGTTACAGTTTCGGTGAGAGCGACGATGTCGCCCATACTGTCGTAGACGGGTGCGAGGACGGAAATCCAGCCGGGCTTTTCGCGAACAGTGACGCGGCGGCCGGTGTCCAGAACTTGTTTCATCGAGGGAATCATGTCCTGGTAGAGAGCGCCCCAGGGCCAGAATTGGCTGAGCTCGTTGACGTTGCGAATGACGACGCGGATCTTGTCGGGATGACCTGGGACGGGCATCCAGAGATTGACGTCGCAGGCGAAAGGGGCGAGACGAGAGAGGCGGAGCAGTGTCTTCTTGACGGCAATGAAGGCGGCGTCGTTGACTTCGTAATTATCGCCGGCAGCCCAGGGATCACCGGGATCCTTCTTGAACATGTAGTCGAGCGCACGCGGGGTGACGATGCGGCGGCAGACATCGCCATCTACCATGACTGTGGCGGTACGGGCGACATCGTCGAGCCGGCGGATGATTTCGGAATCGGCCGCGAGCAGCGGCGCTAATAATCCGAATGCGAGGAGGGAGGGCTTCATTTTTCTCCTTCGGCGGCGAGGCGCAGGATATACCCGCGGACGCGCGCCCAGGCCTCAGGATCGATATGCGCCAGGTGGCTCATCGCAGGTTTGGTGGCTTCGTCGAGCGCCGGACCGGTCCATTCGGACGTTGGCGTATCGGCGAAGGACGGGCGGGCATTCCACCAGTCTTTGGGTGCCGTGCGATTGAAAAGCCGGCAGGCTTCGGTCTGGAGACTTGACGTCTCGAGGCCCTGCTTGTGGCCAGCCAAACTGGCGAGCAGTGTGAGTTCTTCAACGGCGTTGCGCTGGATTTTCAAACGTACGCTGGGAATCGGGCCTTGGATGCCGAAGCGATCGCCGGGATAGACGAGCGCGGTGCCGCCCCCATCGAAGTGAAACCAGGGATCATTCCCAGCGCTCACTGTGAGCCAGTGGACGAAGCCATCGACGCCGCGGATCCAGCCCTCGAGTGGGAACTGGGTGATGGTGGAGGCGGGCTCGGTGACGGCGGGAGGGCCGGAGTAGAAGAAGATGACGTCACCGCGCGAGCGCAGCATCGATGGAGCTTGTGGGAGCCAGCTCAGGATGTCACGGCTCGCAACCCACATGTTCAAAGTTCCAGCCAGGTCCTTGAACTGTTGTTCCATGTCCCAGCTCACGTCGGCGCGGAAGACGAACTTCACCGGCGAATTTGCGGGCAGAGCTTTCTTGAGGAGCCGGCCGTACTCGACAAAGTAGCGGTTATCGGAGGGGAAGCGGACTTCGTCACCGTCCCAGGGAAAGCCCATGTAGCGCTTTTTGTGATTGAAGAAAACTTCAAGGCGCGTTTGGGTCCAGCCCTTTTCGCGGAAATGGCGTTCCATTTCGGAGAGAACATGGACAAATTCGGCTTCGTATCCCGGCTCGCCCCAGTTGACCAAGGATGCCGGCCACTCGGGATTGACGGGCAAATAGGCGAATGGTATCGGACGCGCGCCGCGACGCGTGTTTTTGAATGCGGAGCCATCGAACAGCGGACCATAGTGGCGATCATAGAGGTCCCAATTTGCAATGCGGCGGTTGCGGCCGGCGCCTTCGAGAGCGGGCGCAAATTCAGGGCCGACTTTTCCGGCATGGCCATAGCCGAGCTGATGAAAGATGCCGTGATGATCGTAGAAGATGCGGTGATAGTCGTGGATGAGGCGGAAGAACTCGTCGCTCTGAAAGAACGAGCTGCCGAGTTTCTTGCTGAGGCTCGGATAATCCTCGGCGAGCCATGAAGTGCCGTAAGAGTTGTGGTCCATGAGCAGGACGTCGTCGTTGGGAATGACGGACGGGAGGACGGTGACGTCGATGGGAAGCTCGCGGTTGACGTTCCCGACCCGGAGAATGGCGCGTTGATGGAAAGTCTGCGGCGCGGCGCCGGGCGGAATCCAGTAGTCGACCCAGAAGGCCTGGGCGGTTTGGTTGCTCACATGGTTGTCGGGCTCGGGCATCACCGAGTTGTAGGGCAGGTTGAGGGGTATCAGAGCGTCCGGGTAGTACTGCTTATCCGATTCTGTGAAGTGAAACCATTCGCGGAAGAGCTCGGCTTGCGGCTGGTTGGGATCGGAGCGCAGAGTCACGGTGTAAGGTCCCGGCTGCGGCATCTTCACCACCAGATGGAACGACGCATGCCCACCTCGTGGGACCTGCAGGTGGACTGTATCGGTAAAGCCGGCGGGACCACGATCAGCGGCTATGTTCCCACCGAATGGATTTGGCCGCAGGTACTCGGGAGTGGCTTCGAGGCTTATGCCTGCCGCATAAGCAGCGACCGGAAAGCATGCGGCAGACAACAGGAGGTTTCTCATTGCTTCGAGCCCCCGAGATAGCCGAGGCTGCGCAACCGTTCGAGCGTCTTCGGATCCATAGCCGCCTTTGCTCCCTGACTCAGGGAGCTGCGAATTAGCTTTTGCGCTTCGAGCCACTTGCCGAGTTCGGTCATGATTCGATCCACCTCCCGCGGATTGCCGGCAGCGACGTCCTTCGCCTCACCGCGATCGGAGCGGCGATCGTAAAGCTCGACTTTATGTAAGCCGACTTCTTTTGCCTTCTCGCGATATATCAGTTTCCAGCTGGGATCGACGTAGGCAATGGCATCAATGCGGTTCTCGGGGACCAGGCCGATTTTCTGGGCCTCCGGGTCGGCAAAACGCGAGGTCATAACGGGATTGCGCCGCTGGAATGGCTGGCCCTTGATGAGGGTTACAAGGCTTTGGCCTTCGGCAACCTGGGGCGTCGGGATGCCGAGCAGATCAAGCAACGTCGGCATCACGTCGATCAACTGCACGGGATCGTGCACTCGTCGCGGCGTGGGAATGAGCTTTGGATTCCAGATGAGGAAGACGCCGTTGGTCAACTCCTCGTAGAGTGAATGGCCGTGCGCGGTCCATCCATGCTCCCAGAATTCCTCGCCGTGGTCCGAGACGACCACGATCAGCGTGTTGTCTAGAATTCCTAGTTCCTTCAGCTTGTTGATGAGCTGCTGCAGGCTCCAGTCATTGTGCAGGATCTCGCCATCGTAACGGTCGATAGCGCGCCGGATAAAGCGGTCAGGGTCGATGCCGGCCTTGCGGCAGGCGGCACGGCTGACGACGGTGCCTCCGGCATAGCGCGTCTTTCCGCCGAGGTTTTTGTAGTCGCGATCGAACTGCGGAGTTTCCTTAGGATTCGCGAACTTCTCCTCGAATCCGGCGGGCGGGCGGTACGGCGCGTGCGGATCGGTGGCATGGGCGTACAAGAAGAACGGCTCGTCGTGATGAGCCTCGAGCCACGGAAAGACCACCTTATTGACTGCTTCGGAATCGGTCCCGCGGTCGTGTGCATCAACGCGGTAACGCTGCATGACCGCCCACTCTTCCAAGTAGTCAAATCCGCGATCCAGACCGGATAGCCGGCCGGCGAACGGATTGGCCACGACACTTGCAGTAACGTATCCCGCTGCGCGCAATTCCTGGGCGAGCGTTGCGGAGCCTTTCGGCACCGTGTCGTAGTCGTGGATGATACCATGCGTATAAGAGTACAAGGACGTCATCAATGACGCGGTAGACTGCTTCGTTCGCGGCGCCTGAACCTGGCAATCCTCGAATACGACCGACTGTTCGCCGAGCTTTTTCATGAACGGCGTGGTGTCCCGCGAGTAGCCGTAAAGGCTGGTGTGATCGGGACGCTCGGTATCGATAAGGTAGATCAGGACGTTTGGCCTGTTCTTGGGAGCCGTGGTGGTAAGCAACGGATTGGCCCAGAGAGCCACGGCGCCGGGATTTTTGGCTTCGGTTTCAAACGCGAGCTTGACGGTTCTGCCGGCGTAGGCGGCAAGATCGACATCAGCCGAATCCCACGACTCGGGATCGGCCACGGTTTTTGTAAAAAGCTGGTTGGAGTCGGCCGATACGCGAAACGTAATGGGGCTGCCTTTATCCGTGATTCCCATTCCGAAATGCAACCGGCTTTGGCCGGGCACTGGCAATTCGAAGGTAATGGTCGCCGGGGAGTGGGCATAAAGCGTATTGCGGTACTCTTCGCGCTTGCCGACGAATTGGCGTCCTGCGCTATTGGGGAAGTTGGCCTTGCGGGGCACCAGCTTGATCCACTTGATGGCGACGAGGTCGAAGAGACCATCAGTGGGCATAACCATAAACGGGCGGCCCAAAGGATCGGTGATGTTCACGTCGAAGTGGTAGTCGACGTATTCCCGCAGACGGTCGATTTTGTGGCTGTACTCGTTGCTGCCGACCTTGATTTTGATCTCTTTGCCGCCTTCTGCGAGCATGCGGATGTCGACACCCTGGTAGCGCGACCAGTCGACATACTGCTTTTGCGGTGCGAGGATGACCGGGGTGCTGCCGTCGCCCTTGATGACCATGTCGCCCTGCCGAAATCCGGCACGGCCGCGCAATACATCCCACGTGATGTCTTTTTCGGACAAAAAGTTCTGCCAGACCACCGGGTCGGCCATCACGGCTGACGAAGGCACAGGCGATGCCTTTATCGTTGCGGACTTCAATTCGTCGTCGAAACGGTAGGGCTTGAAGAGCCTAACCTCTGGCTGAGGGGCCGGCGCCTCTTTCCGACAGGCAGCCAGTACGACCGAGAGGGCTAGAACCGGTAAAACAGACGGGGACCGCAAAGTGGTATTTTCTCGCACTTCGCGGTCGTTCCGTCAACGCGATGAACCTTAGAACTCCAGCCGGCCCGAGAACTGGATGATACGCGGATCGTTGGCCTGCTGGCTTAGGTTAATCAGCCCCGTGTTCTTGTTCGGGTTCAGGTCATTGGGATGATTGAAAGAATTGAAAAAGTCCGCTGTGATGCGCAACTTCATCCTCTCCATGATGTCGAAGTACTTGAAGGCCGAGAGGTCTTCGTTCCAGGACCGTGGGCCGAGGAAGAAGTTTTGCGAGTTCCAGCTCAGCGGATCGTAGGAAACCAGCACCGTCTGCCCGTTTGCCAGCTTCACCGGAACCTGATTGTTGAAACCGGAACCGAGCGGATGGATAACCCGCTGGCTGCGGTCTACCGGGATGAGCTGCTCCAGCGTGGAGAGGTTCACGCCCGTCGCCTGTGTCGGATCGAAATCACCGCGGAACCAAAGCTCCTGGTCGTGTCCGAAAATATTCATCTTCAGCCGCTGCCCGGAGCTCAAGGAGGGATTGCCGAAAAGAAACTCGCTGCCGCCGACACTTTGCCAGAATCCACTCTGCCAGTAGCCGATGAACGCAATTTGCCATCCGCCCACGAGCTGGTTCAGCGGTTTGGAAATACCGTTACCGAAGTGCTTTCCGCGCCCGAAGGGCAGCTCATAAATGCCGTTCCATTTCATTTGGTGCGGCGGCACGCCATTGGAGTTGTAATAGACGAGTTTGAGGCGCTGGCTGAGGGAGAGGTTGGGCTCGCCCAGGATGCCGGAGTTCAGAGGCAAGATAGCACCATCCGCTCCATCAGAAAAGCCGCCGGCATCACTGGTAGTTAACGCATGGTCATAGGTGTACGACCATTGGAAGCTGAGGCCGTTGCTGAAGCGGCGCTCCACTTGTGCCTGGATAGAGTGCGAATTGGAATAGCCGATGTGGGATTCGAACCTTCCGTTCCAGTTAGGGTTGGGGCGGCGGGCATCAGCTCCCGAACCTCCCGGAAGCACCTGCAAGCCCGTACGGATTTCATAGTTGTAGGCGGACTCCGGATTGTTCCACGCCGTCAACTGCTCGAGGTTGCTGCCGTGTGTGCCAACGTAGGTGAGACGGAGCGGCGTGTCCTTCATCAGCTCTCGCTCGACTGTAATGGTCCACTGCTGCATACGATCATCGGCCCAGTGGTGCGGATCGAAGCCGAAAAAGCTGCGGGAAGTTGTGGGAATCGGCTGTACGCCGTATACGTTCACCGTGGCGCCGGGGAGTGTGTCCGTCGGTGTGGGCGCATTCAACAGATCGTAATTTGGAATCGTGCCGCCGTGATCCGCGACGGTGTTCTCGAAACGCAGGTTGAGGGGAGGATTGCTCCGCGACGCCTGGAGGATCTGCGAGAGCGGCATGGGCCAGTAGTACATACCATAGCCGCCGCGGATCACCCACTTGTCGGACACTCTGTATGCCATGGCCAATCGCGGCCCGAAGTCCGACCAGGTTTGGGGAATCAGAGCTTTTGGGAAGCCGGAGACGGAATTCGCAGTTACCCACGACAGGCCGCGGTCTTTCCAGGACGCCAGCACGCCCGAGGGAATATTGGGCAGGCTGTCGATCGTCGTGCCATGCGGGCTGATGACCGTAAAGCCCGGATAATTATTCGGGTCGATGTTTACCAAGCGGTCGTACTTCTCATGGTAAGGATTCCAATGATCCCACCGCAGTCCGACATCAACCGTGAGCCGTGGGCTGACCTTCCAGGTGTCGTTGATAAATCCGTCAATTTCTTTCTGCTGGAAGTAAAAGAACCCGCGATTGTACTGGTTGGAAAGATACGTCGGCAGCCCGAGAAGCACATCGGCGAATCCAGTGCCTGTGAAGGGGGCGGCGGATTGGGACTGGGGGTTGTAAAGCTGCGTCCAATCCCCGTAAAAGCTGTGCGAGCCCTCGGCCTGCTGCAACTCCTCGACGTTGTTGTATTCCTGCCGGCCTCTAAACCCGGCCTTGATCGTGTGCTTTCCCTTGACCCAGGTGACGCCTTCGTCGATCTGGTAGGAGGTCAGATTCTGTTTATGGTTGTTGTCGCCATCCCAGCCGCCGTAGTACAGCATGTTTGAGGCAGGGTCACCGGAGCCCGCGAAATAGATCGTCGGCCAGCCTGTTACGCCGAACGGATTAGGGAGGCCGAGCTTGTTGGCCCAGTTGGTGCTGTCACCGAGGGTCCCGTAGTGGGTGGCCGAGCGGAAACTGGCTAACTGCAATTCGTTCAACAGCGATGGTGAAAACGTGTGGTTCCAGCGAACGTTCTCCGAATACATGTAAACGTCCTGCTCACCGCTGCCCCCGCAGTTGGTGCAACCCGGCGGGGGAAACCCGTACTTTCCGCCATATTGAGCTTGATAATGGGGCGCGACCGTAATGCGGCCAGAAAGGCTGTCCTTCTCGGAAAAATTATGATCGAGCTTGATTGTCCAGGTGTGCTGATCGGTTGGAACCGAATAGAAGGCCTGGAAATTTTGATCGATCCAGGGGTTGCCTGGCAGGTTGGGAAGCGGCGTTACTCCCTGGAAAATCGAGGCATACTGGCTGATCCGGCTCGTCGGAATCTTGTTTCCGGCGAAAGGCGTGCGAGTGCCATTCGGGCCGCTGGTGGTTGCCGGATCATAAATCGTGTAGGCATCACCGTTAAAATCGGTGATGTTACTGAGGTCTCCTCCCCACATGGAAGGCAGGGGCGTGCCGGTGGTCGCAAACTTGTTTTGGCGCTGTTTCAGGCCCTCCCAGTTGACCATCCAGAAGGTCTTGTTCTTCCCGTTGTAGAGTTTCGGAATCAGAACCGGCCCGCTCGCATAGCCGCCGTATTCGTTCCGGATGTATTTGGCTGGAGTATTGCCGTCCTGCCGCTGCCGCGCGCGCAAGCCGGCGGCGTTATCTCGAAAAGTCTCAAACAACGCCCCGTGAAAATCGTTGGTTCCACTGCGGCTGACTACATCGATAGTCGCGGGCCGCGAATACTGAGCGGCGGAACCCGCGGTCTCAATGCGGAATTCCTGGACGGTGTCAAGGCCTGGCTGCATGCGGGCAATGCCTCCACCGAAGCGGTCGACCATGGAGACGCCGTCGAAGTTCATTTCCGTTGCGCCGACCTTCATGCCGTTGGTTCGTGGAGCCGGACCACCCACCACGCCCGGCGTCAGGTCGAAAAGCTGGGAGATCTGGCGCTGATTCAGCGGCAGGTCATGAATGCGCAGTGCGTCCTTCACGTCTGCGACCTGCGAACCTTCGGTGGTGAGCGTCGGAGCCGCTCCTGTAACCTGAACCTCCGCCTGCAGGCTGCCTACTTCCATGTTCGGATCGATCACCACCGTCTGGCCGGCCTGGACCGTGAACGTGCCGTCCCATTTCTTAAAGCCCTGTGCCTCGACGATCAGCGAATATGGGCCGATCTGCACCGAGCCGAAGTAGTAAATACCATCGGTGTTGGACTGACTCTCCTGCGCTACGCCCGTGGCGGTGTTGGTCAGGACCACTTTCGCATTCGGGATGACCGCTTTACTGGCGTCCTGGACGGTGCCGCGAACCACGCCCAAACCCGTTTGGGCGGCCAACGGCGCCACCAGGAGCAAACAAGCCAGGCAGAACTTACTTGCATTTAGTAAGAAAGTACGCATATGCGGTGATGCCCCCTCGTACAAAGTCAGTTTGAAAAAAGCCTATCCGACTTCACATTCCAAGTCAAGGCCAAATCTTGTTTTAAGGCTGGTTACAACGTCAGTGCCCAGGGCGTGCGGTAATGCGGTTGGAGCAGCGGCCGCACAGAGGGCTGGCGGACGGTTCCTTGCGACTCATCCCAATCGAGCCGTGCCGCTGTGCGAAGCGAAAGGTTGCCAAGAATGCAGGCCGTCGAGGACCGATAACACGTTTCGATTTCGCTATTTGGCTTCTGGCGCGAGCGAACACACGACACGAAGTTGGCCCAGTGAAGCGGATGCGGATCGCTGACCCGCTTCATTTCGGAGGCCTCGAGGCCGGAGCCCTTCTCCGGGACGACACGGAACATCTGGCGGTCCACGTAAAGCGTGCCGCGCTCGCCGTGAAATGTCGCGCCCATCAGGCGGCTGGCATGTTCATAGGTGTTGTTGGAGCGGTGCTCCCAGGAGGCCAAAAAGCCAGGATATGCATAAGTCACTTGCAGAGTGTCAGGAGTTTCCGTGTCGTCTTCGAACCAATATTTGCCCCCGAGGGCAACGGCCGATTGGGGTATGGGATCTCCGAACGCCATGTGAACGATGTCGATCATGTGAACACCGGAATCGGTCAGCTGGCCTCCGGCATAATCCCAGAAATAGCGAAAGTACGAATAGGCATTCGGGTAAACGCCGAAACGATTAGGATTAAAGGGGCGATCGGCCGCGGGGCCGAGCCACATATTCCAGTCGAGGCCGAGCGGTATACTTCCGTCGCCCGGGTTTCCAATGCCGGCTTTGGGTTGGTTGCTGTAAATCCAGGTTTTGGCCATGGTGATTTTGCCCAGGCTGCCGTTGCGGACGAGTTCGCAGGCTTTTTGAAAATGCTGGCCGGAACGTTGCCACGTGCCCGCCTGAACGACGCGGTTGTACTTTCGCGCCGCAGCGACCATGACCTGGCCCTCGCCGATCACCACACACGCAGGCTTTTCAACATAGACATCCTTGCCTGCTTTGCAGGCTTCGACCGTCATATAGGGATGCCAGCGGTCGGGAGTGGAGATGCAGACGGCGTCGATGGACGGATCGGAAAGGATCTGGCGGAAATCGGCGGTCTCTTTTGGCTGGTGGCCGCCTTTGCGGGCGAGCGCGGCGGCGCGCTCGAGGTGAGGTTGATAGACATCGCACACGGCAGCTACTGCTACACCGGGCTGATCCATGGCGGCGCGCAAGTTTTCGGTTCCCATCACGCCGATGCCGATGAACCCGATGGCAACGCGATCATTGGCTCCTCGTACGCCTTGGCTCAGAGTCGAACCGAGGGTAGCGGCGCCGGCAACGCGAAGAAAATTACGACGATCCAAGTGGTTCATAGCGTCAACTGTATCATGCGCTAAGCAAGAAACTGCGCCCGATGAAATTTGACGGGAAGCCGGAAAAGGGTTTATAACAGACACTCGGTTCGCGCATCGAGTGCGATGACTACGACGGATCAGAGTTTTGAGCAGAAGATCGGGGAGTACATTGAGCAGCGGCAAGGCCGTTTAATCGAGCTGACACAAGACTTAATCCGCACGCCGAGCGAGAACAAGCCTCCTAACGGATCCGAGAAAGCCTGCCAGGAGCGCATCGCAAAAACTTTAGAAGCGGCTGGCTGGAAACCCGAACTGTATTGCGTTTCTGACGTTCCGGAATTAAGCCGTCATGCGTTGTACCAGCCGGGTCGCGATTACCGCGACCGGCCGAATCTAGGTGCCAGGCTCAAGGGCACGGGCGGTGGAAGATCGCTTGTCTTATCGGGCCACATCGATACCGTTCCGCGCGGCACCCAGCCCTGGACACGCGATCCGTTCGGCGGAGAAGTTGACGGCAATCGAATCTACGGCAGGGGCGCGAACGATATGAAGGCCGGCGTGGCGATGAACCTTTTCATCGCGGAGGCGCTGGCGAATCTCGGCTTGCGATTGGCAGGGGACCTGATTTTTGAAACCGTGATCGACGAGGAGTTCGGCGGAGTGAACGGAACGTTGGCCGGTCGCGTGCGAGGATTCAACGCGGATGCTGCAGTAATCGCGGAGCCTTCGTTCCTGCGTATTTGTCCGGCGCAACGCGGAGGACGGACGGCGCACATCACGTTTCGAGCACCGGGCGGTGTTCTGACGGAGGGCGGTTTTCCGGCGGGAGTTGTGCAGCAGGTGACGCACTTTCTTTCGAAGGTGCCGGAGTTTGCCGCGGAACGCCGCAAGACCGCCCAAGTGCACGAGCTGTACGCGAAAAATACGGATCCGGTTCCGGTGTCGGTGACCAAGATATTCACCTCGCCGTGGGGCACGGGGGAACCGATCACGGTGCCCGAGGAGTGCAAGGTCGAGTTTTTCTGGCAAACGATGCCGGGCGAGCAGCAGGCGGCCGTGGAGCGCGAGTTTCAGGGGTGGCTCGACGGCGTCGTGCAATCCGCGCCGTCGCTGTTCCCCGAGCGGCCTCGCGTGACCTTCCCCATTCGCTGGCTTCCCGGCTCGGCAATTTTGAAATCAGAGCCGTTGGTGCGCGAGCTGGCGGAGTGCGCGAAAGCCGTGCTGTCCACCGAACCCGTGATCGCCGGAATCGAAGGGCCCTGCGATCTGTTCGTGTTTCAGCAGGTGTTCTCGATTCCGGCGGTGCTGTGGGGACCTCGCGGGGGAAATACCCATGCCGCCGATGAGTACGTGGAGATCGACTCGCTGATCGCGGCGGCCAAGACGCTGCTGCTATTCGTGTGCCGCTGGTGCGGCGCACAAGCCGGCCATCAGTAAATTTCTAACGGAGCAATTTGTATGTCTCCGGTGAGAACGTCTTTCGCGCGGACATTCCACTTGCCTGTGAGGTCGTTATACGCGACCGGTATCGCCCAGGCGGCATACCCGCCGGGCGCACGGAGATTTCCCGAATAGCAGGACACCACCCGGCCGGATGGATCGGTGACCTCGAGATGAACAATATGCACCTGCGCCGAGGCTGCGCCGTCGAGCGAAATCCCTATGTAAGCAGTTTCCCCGCGGGCTGTCCGGTCAGGCGCGCGCAGCATGAGGTGAGGTTGCGGGCGGCGTGACAAAGCGTAAATGACGGGCTCATAGGGCTCGAGCTGTACGGTAAGTTCTCTGTGGCTCCCCAGCACCTTATTCGCGCGGACGTCATAAGCAAACATCGGTTCCGGCAAGGTCACTTTCAGATCTCGCTTGCGCGCGAAGTGCTCATTGGATTGAAAATCAGGCGGACCAAGCTCATCAACTCGCAGATCCGGATTGCTGAGCAGCCCGAGGACGGTGACATCACCATTTTTGAACTGATGCAGTTCAACACCGGCCGGCGCCTTGCCGTCTTCACCCGTAATCTTGAAAGCCGGTGAGATGCCTGAGTCACGCAGGAGGCGTGCGACAAGATCACGAGTTTCAAGGCCTCTCTGCAGAACACGCTCCCGGTGATAGTCGATCAGATTCGTTTTAAGTAAGACCGCTCTCCCACGCCCAAACGCATGCTCAGTTACCGGGCCGTCACCCGGTTTGCCGAATACATCGCCGAGCTGGCTTTCTTTAAGGCGGCGGCCGTGTTGATCAAATGTGCCCACATCTCCATCCGCGATAGCCACACCACCTTGCGCGACAAAGTCGTGAATCTGCTGCGCCTCTAATGCGGAGAGGGAGCTTGAATGCGGGAGGATGAGCACACGGAAGCCGCCGCGCAACAATTCGCTCTGCTCTACCTGGTCGTACGACACAAATTTATACTGCAATCCCGAGTCTTCAATCAGCCGGCACCACGATTCTCGAAGGCGCATGAAATTGTTGTCGGTTCGTTCGTCGCGCGCGGTGCGCGTGGACCAAGCTCCGCCGCGCGGCCGCGATTCGAGCATCCACTCTACGCGCATGCTGGGCTGCGAATAGTGAATCGCGATAGGATCCGCCTGCCGCTGACTGTTGATGAGCAGCGCGCCGACTCCATTGCGCAATTCGTTGTAGTACGCCGACGTCTCGCGACCGCGGGGCTGCGACTCCCCGGCGGCGTTGACGTACTCGCTTTTGTCATCCCACAGAATCAAGCCCCTATTGCCGTGCAGGAGTTCGTACCAGACGCGCTGTTGTTCCCAAGGACCGTGCGCGAAAGCCGTGGTCAGCACAACCATGGCTGGATTGAGCGATCGGATGATTTCGATGTTATTGCCGATATCGTAAGGCTCAATCGCCGTCAGCGATTTCACGATTCGTGAATAATCGTAGCCGCCCCAGCCCGGCATCTGGCCGCCACCGATGCCGACGTAGGCTTCCGGATCGACGGAATGAACCGCATCTGTCCCCAATTTGAGAGCGTTGGCGTAGCAGATGTCCATCCACTCCTTGAAATCGGCCCAAGCGGAAAAATTGTCGTCGCCGCGCTTCATGGCTTGATCGGTGGTCATGGGCGTCACCTCATTCCAAGAGGTGAAATTCGAGCCCCATTGTGCGTTGAGCCGGGCCAATGTTCCGTAATGCTGGCGAAGCCAATCGCGCATAGGGACGAGCGATTCGTCGGAGAAATCGAAATCCCAAGCCGCTTCCAACTCGCCGACCCCGGTTTCGTCGCCCAGACTGTAGAAAAACGGACGATACGGGGAGAAGAAGCGCGCCGACTCGACTACGCGGTCGCGAATCCTGGTGAGCCACGCCGCGTCCGTCAGGCTGGGGTGGCGCTTGAACGGCTCTAGGCTGGCTGGGTCCTTCTGGTGAGCGGCTCTGGCCTGCTTGAATTCCCAGCCCGTATCGCGATCCGGGAAGTAATGGTGATAGGACGAATAGAAATCGGTGGCGATATTCTCCGCGTACCAGCGAAGGTCGTTCTTTAACAGAAATTCAGGGGCGGTGCGGTCACGCCCGCCGTACTCGCTACCATTGATACCCAGCTCTTTCAGCTTGCCAAACATCTCCGCGCTGTGGTTCTGCCACATGATGACGGCATAATCCCACCAGGAGTGAACCGGCGGTTTTGCGATGAACGTAGCCTGAGCGTCTTGTTCGCGGTGATCGGCATCGCCTTTCGGATGATGTCCGTCGAAAACTAGATGGGCGTGAACCTGGTTCTGCATCGCCTCCGCGCGGCGCAGATCAAGGTCGAATCCAATGTCGCTCTCATCGTTCAGCTCGACCGGAATGGTACGGCGTTCGACAACGCGGCCGTAAGTATCGGTCCACTCGATCGACAGATTCCCGGTACCGGTGGCTAGCGGGCTTGTTCGAAAAATGGCGTGAACCGGGCTCGACCGCTCGGCCGCGGCAAGAACAATCAGTTCGGCAGCTGCAAGATTAGGGCTACACGCCAGGACGAACAAAACAGTCGATAAGAAACGTCGGGGTTTCATCTGCTTGCCTTTCACAATTCCCGATCCACCGCTGCGCCATGCAGCGTTTTCGTATCCTGCCAGTCAAAATTTCCTTCGTGCTGCGGCAGATTATGCGCCGCCGCGTACCGGTTGCGCACCGCGCGTACCTGGTTCACCCAATCGCCGAACGGCAGCGAGAATTCACGATCAATCACGTAGGCCAGCCCCTCCTGGCGCCGCCATGCGGCTTCCGAGGGTTTGGTATCGACAAAACTCTGCGGTGCGCGGGCAGCATGACGGCCGTTGGCCTCTCGAACCCGCGGAAACCAGGTTTTGTACCAGGTATCGGTGAGGCCGGCCAGCACTTGATTGCGCAGATCGCGAACGTGCTGCCCCGCCTCCAGCGCCTGATCGAGGGAGGCCACCGCATCGCTGTACTGAAGTTTAGCCGCCTGTTCCTGGGCTTTTTCCAGATCACGGCTGATTTCTTCGAGGCTCTTGAACAGCGACAGATTTTGACGCAAGACCTGCGCGATGGAAAGATAGACTTCGAGGTTGTGCCGGTTGAACTCGACCGAGGATAGATTCGCGTACAACAGGTTCAGCAGCTCATCGTTTTCTCCCAGGAATTTTCCCGCAAGTTCCAGCCTTCGCGCGTTTTCCTGGCGCCAGTTCGAGTCGAGTCGTAAATAGTCGGGTGTCGGGATGGCGGGCAGGTGGATTGTCGAGATCTGCGGCGCGAAGGGGCCGATACCGTATGAGTAGCCGAAGATCAGCGGCAGCGTTCCGGAAGGCTGGCTATCCCAACTGCTCGCCCAGAACTGTGCCTGCGTGCTCATGAGCTGATATACACGGGCCATCTGCGTGGCGCCGCGCCCATAGAAGAGCGGGTAAAAGCGGTTGGCCAGCTCACGTGGATCCGAGGCTCCGGGATGCCACGCAGCCGAGGAAGCCACAGCATAGCCGAGCCAGTAGGTTTCGGGGTGCGGCCCAAGGTCGGCCCACGCGTAAATTCCCGTGCCCACGACATCGGCCTCGTGTCGAGATGCCGTGTAGGAGATTTCATTAAATGCCTGGGCGGCCCGGTCCTCCGTCACGTTACCGGGGTGAACCTGCTCGCCCGACGCGAGGACAGAATAGAACGGGAATAGCGGATCGTCCGGCAGCGTGTTGGTGTAGATCATCTGGGAGATTCCGTGCGCGCGAAAAGCTTTGTTGTAAGCCGCGCTGTAAACCTCACCATTGATCAGACTGGAGGGCAGCATGCCGATATCTTCGGCCTGCAGCGGGTCTTCGCCCCAAAAGATTACTTTGCGGCCGTGGTCTTCCAGAAATTTCGTCGTCTTTTGAGTAAATTCCGCCCACAGCTTACTCGGACTTCCCAATTCCTTGGCGCGTTGCGCTTCGTGGCACTGTGGGTTATCGGCCTTGCCGATGAACCAGGCTTCGTCTGTGGAGAGATGGAAATACTTGACGCCTTTGTTGGCGTCGATGAGATCCTGAAACATTCCCTCCAGAAGCTTGTATGTCTCGGGGTTGGTTGAGCACATCTGAAACGCGCTCTCGGGAAATTCGCGGAGGCTAGCATATTCGTCGTGTTCGAGGATAAAGTTCACGTGGGCGGGGCCGTCCAGGTACGGAATCACCTGAACCTGGTAGCGGAGACCGTAATTCGTCAAGTCCTGCAGTTGTGCGGGTGTCAATGCGTAGGGGTCCACGAGAGCGGGCGCGCTGCGGTATTCGAAATGACCGTTCAGCCTGAGGACGAACGCATTGGCTTTGAAGAATGCGGCGCGTCGAATCGCCTGCTTGAGGATGTCGACGTGATCGAGATGCTCCTGTTCGTCCCAGAAGACCTCGCGCAGGCTGACGTCAGGCCAGTCGGTGATCTGGGCCACGGGCAGCCATAATTTGCCGCTGTCTCTCTTGACGAGCTGCACGAGAGTCAGGACACCGTAGAGCAATCCGGGAGCAGCGTTGGCGATGACACGAATCTTGGCCGGGCTCAATTCCAGGCGGTAAGCCTGCTCGGCGATCGCGGCCCGGTTCTTGTCCGTTGCCTCCCCGATATCAATAGAATTCGTGTGAATCGAAAGCTCAACCGTCCTAGCTTTCGAGGTGCCGGACAATTTGATGTGGTACCGCGAAGACAGTTCCTCCTTCAAGATATCGGTCGCGGATTCCTGCGCCGGTGCCTGGAGCTGCCAGGCCTCGTCGATTTCAATATCGCCTTCGCCAAGCTCAGTTTTTTGCGGCTCGGGAATAAGGGTGTAGCCACGAAGGTATAGTGGAGAAACCACCGATCCTTGTAGACTGCAAGAAAGCAGAAACAGAATGCCGCAACCCATCGGCAAACGCCCCGCCCATGAAGAAAGGAACATTTTGTCGCCTGTTATCCTCCACAAGAAATATACAGCGAATGGTGTGCGTGGATCATCCTGCCGCTCCGTGATAGGATTCCCAGGCATGACGCGAGGCTGCTTGCGAGTTGCAATATTCCTGGGTGCGGCCTGCTTGACCGCTGCCGCCGATCCGCCGGTCGTCACTATTCCGGCGCTATCTCCCCCGCCGGTCATCGATGGTCAGCCCTTCGACGAATTCTGGCAGAAAGCTCTTATTCTGCGGCTGACCTCCTCAGGGCCGATGCCCCTTGGCGGCGAATCCCGCGTAGCGATTAGCGGTCACTTTCTTTGTCTGAGTGCGCGCCTGCCCGAGACGGATCGCGTCGTGGCGCACTCGACAGGGAGGAATCCCACCTGGTGGGCTGAAGATCTCGTCACCTGGAACATTCGTATCTACCATACGCGACTGCGTCGGAATCTGAATCTATCGCTGACCGTCAACCCCTTCGGCGCCTACCGGCTGGATGGTGCGAGCGGCACGGCACTCGATGCGGACGGGAAAGTCCTCGCGGCATCCCGAGTCGAGCGCGGCCAGTGGAGCGTTGAAGCCGCTCTTCCGCTCGATGAACTCGGTCCTATCGGCTTTCTGGACGTCCGGCGTGTCCGCGCGGCTCGACCTGGCGCGCCCGAGCTGCTTAGTTATTGGCCTGCCCCGAACCAACGGGCGGCGTTTCAAATTGCTGAGCTGGCGGATGTCGCCGCGCCCGATTTCTTGCCATCTACCCTGGGGGCTGCCGCCGCTCCTCTCGCGGTTCAATCGGCCTTAAGCTGGATTCCCCGGAATGCGTGGAGCGACGATCAGCGCCGCTCTGTTCAACCCACACGCATGCTGGCCAACTCGTTGCACCACAGGATGGCATCCATCGCCGAGAAGGAGAAGCAAACGTGGAATCGGGTCGACTCGCGGGCAGCATGGGAACATTTTCGTGATGAGCGGCTGGCGGCGCTGCGCAACTGGCTGGGCCCGATGCCGCAGCGCACGCCATTGCATGCGGAAACGACAGGACGGGTCACGCCCGGTAAGGGCTTCGTCATTGAAAACGTTCTCTATGAGAGCCGGCCTGGGCTGGTCATCGCTGCTAATCTTTACCTGCCCGAATCGCATCCGGGGCGCGTGCCGGCCATCATTGTTGTGCACAGCCATCATGCTCCGCGGACTCAATCGGAATTACAGGACCTCGGAATGACTTGGGCGCGGGCTGGCGCCGCGGTGCTGATTCCCGACCAGCTCTGCGCCGGCGAACGTATCCAGTCGCAGCCATGGCCGCGCGAGAGTTATTACGGCAGATACACGCTCGGCAGTCAGCTCCTTCTTGCGGGCGAGAGCCTCATGAAGTGGATGGTCTGGGATTTGATGCGCAGCGTGGATTTATTGCATGAACGCCCCGACATAGATTCGAAACGTATCGTGATGCTTGGCGCCGTTGCAGGCGGCGGCGATCCGGCAGCGGTCACGGCGGCGCTCGATCCGCGCATCGCAGCGGTGATTCCATTCAATTTCGGCGAAGCCTCGCCGGAAGACCATTACACGACCGGTCCGCGCGAATATGATTCCGATACGGCTTCGCCAGGATGGGGCGAGTGGGAGACGACGCGCAGCCTGCCGCTTAGCGCTGCGGGACAGTTCTTTCCCTGGCTCCTATGCGTTGCCCCTGCGCCCAGGCCGTTTCTCTATTCTTTTGAAGTTGGGTGGCCGGGCAGCGTGGAAGATGAACCGGTCTGGCACCGCTACCAAAAAGTCTACGAGCTCTACGACGCTCGCGATCATTTGGATCAGGTGCACGGTTTTGGGCCTTTTCCAGGTCCCGGCGAATGCACCAACGTCGGAACATTCCTTCGCAAGCAGATCTATCCCATTCTGCATCGCTGGCTCGAGGTGCCAGTTCCGGCAGACGAATATCACGACCCGCTGCCCGATGCCGCCCTCGCTTCGCTGACACCGGCCGCAGCCGCGGAGAGGCAACCACAGTTGGCATCGGCCATCGCGCTTCGCATCGCACAGGAGCGCTTGCAATCGTCGCCTGGAAAAAAGAACTTGACCACTTTGCGCACCGCCCTGCAAGCCAAGCTCGGCGATATTGAGCCGTTGCCTAATCCGCATGTCGCCACACTATGGGAAAAGACAAGCGACGGAGTATCGGTCGAGGCGTTTACATTGGAGTCCGAGCCCGGTATCACGTTGCCGGTTTATATTCTGGAAACGGCTCACGCGGCTCCACGAATGCCTGCCGTGATTGCTGTTGCCCAGGGTGGAAAGGCAGGATTTCTCGCAGAACGAGCGGATGAAATCCAGAAGCTGCTCCGAGATGGCATCGCTGTGTGCCTTCCCGACGTCCGTGGCGCTGGCGAATTGGCCGAAGGCTCCTCGCGTCATCCGGGGGCCATGGATTCGGCCGTCACTGAGCTCATGCTCGGTGGAACTTTACCCGGCGCTCAACTGCGCGATGTCCGCACAGTATTCCGCTATTTGAAATCGCGGCCGGATATCGATCCCGCCGGTATCGCCTTGTGGGGCGATTCGCTTGCGCCGCCAAATCCAGACGGTTTCGCGTTCGATCAGAGCGAAATGCAGGAACCCGGACCGGTTCCCCAGCACAACGCCGAGCCTCTGGGTCCGCTCCTCGCGCTTTTGACCGGCCTTTACGAAGATTCAGCAACCGCGGTCGCGGTGCGCGGGGGGCTGTCGTCGTTTCTCTCCGTGCTGGAAGGTCGTTTTAGTCATGTTCCCGAAGATGCCGTGATTCCTGGAATCCTGGAAGTCGGCGACATTGCCGATATTGCCGAAGCGCAGGTGCCCCGGCCCATCCTGCTGGAAAAATCCGTGGACGGCCGCAATCTCATCGACCGGCATCCGCGCCTTGTTTCCACAAGCCGCGTGGTCGTACGGGACTCGGCGGGTACCCCTGACTTGCCAACCTGGCTGTCCACGCACTGCCGGCGAAGGAGTAATTGACCAGATGACTCGTTTTCGACTACTGATTCTCTTATTTGGCCTGGGCTCTCTAGTCCTCGCGGCCGAACTTCCGGCAACGTATTACCGAATCATGGAAGGCGGTTGTGCTGCCGTCGAAAAACACCTGGATGAGGTGTCCAGCACGGATTTATTGGCCATCGAGCAAACTCGCGGGCCGCGCACCGGATCCTCACTGGAAATCAACTGGGCGCACTTCGGCTACTCCATTCTTCCGCCAGCGGTGCTCTACGCCAAACAGCACCCGGCGAACCGGCGCTTTCATGATCCCCACATGCTCGCCCTCGCCATTCGCATCGGCGATATTCTCGCCGCCGCCGACGAAAAGGGAACGTTTGAGCCCCGTCTCGACAGCGATTGGGATACCTACATTTGGCTGGAAGCATATCGCTTGCTCGCTCCGGAATTGGGTGTCGAGCGACGCGAACGCTGGAAAAAAAGCATCGTTCGCAACGTCGCGCTTCTCGTGCCTGGTGCCATCGACCGCCTCGACACCGCCTGGTATCAATCGCCCTTCATCGGCACCTCGCCCAACCACTACGCTCAGTGGGCGTCACTATTGCTGCTCACGGGCCAGGTTTTTCAAAATCCCGAATGGGAAAAGCTTGGCGCGCGGATTCTCAAACGTTTCGCGACTATTGAGCAGTCGCCCGATGGCTACTGGGGCGAGCACAATAACTCCGGCCCCACCACCGGCTACAATCATCTGACTCTTGCGAGCGTCGGCTTATATTGGGAGCTGACTCACGATCCTGATGCGCTCGCTGCGCTCCGCCGCTCGACTACTTTTCACGAAAATTTCACCTTCCTCGACGGCACGCCGGTCGACGTCATCAACGATCGGAACCGGCATTGGGGCGCGCGCTCCTGGGCGCACTTCGTATTTTCGAATTTTCCCGACGGCCGCGGCTACGCACAATTCCTCGCGGATTTTTTCGAACCCGAGCACCCCAACATGGACGTCCTGGGGCGCATTGCACAGGATGCTCTCTACTATCACGAGGGGCCTGCCGAATCCGCCCCACAAACGCTTCCCTCGTACTCCTTCCGCATGACCGTGCCTGCGGGCATTCGCAAGACCGGACCGTGGCAGGTCGCGCTTTCCGGAATTATGAGCACCCAGGCGCTGCACAACCAGTTCTATTTGGACCGCCAGGGGAACATCAGCGTTTTTCATCAGAAGACGGGATTGATCCTCACCGGCGCAGGATCGAAGCGTCAGCCCGAACTCGCCACTTTTTCGGAAACGGTTCTGGGCCAGAAGGTGCACATGCCCATGAACACCCGGCTGCAGATGAGCGATGCGGAAGATCGCCTGTCCCTCGCCTACAACACCTTCTTCAGCGACCTGTTTGTGCCTAGGCCAACGCCCGACGAACTCGTCCTGCACTTCCGTATCGGCGCCCGCGGCGAGCCGGCGGCCGATGCACGGCTGACCTTGCAAGTGGTCCTGAAGGCCGGCGAAATCCTGGAAACCGGCGCGGGAAAGAAAGTCACACTCAATGGAGATCCTATTGAACTTGGCCCTGACGATATCGGAGGCCTCATTCGCCATCACGGCTGGTCCGTCAAGGTCGACCCCTCCGCGCGCCTGGTCTGGCCTGTGTATCCCTTCAATCCGTACGGCAATGCTTCTGAGACCAGCCTGACATGGGCGGTCGGAGCTCTGTCCGTCGACGTTCGGCCCAAGAAGCAGACTCCCGAGAGCGTGCACCGCGAACAGCAAATCGATTTCGTCATCCACGTCGATAACTCCGCGCGTTGACGGTGACCCGCGGCTTTCGTTAGACTTACTTTCACTCGGAAACAAAGTTTCATGGAACGAACGTCCAACGCCAAAAAGCGCGTCTTAAGGCCGCGGCAGGTTCGCGGAGCAAACCGTGTCGCCATGCTGCAGCTTCTTCGACATAACGAGCACATGTCGCGCGCCGATCTCGCACGGCAAAGTGGTCTTTCGGAAGGAACTGTTTCCCGCATGATGACTGACCTGATTGCCGACGCTTTGGTTTGCGAGGATGGAGCGGAAAACTCCACCGGAGGCCGCCCGGGCCGCCGCCTGCAACTCGATCCAAAGCGCGTGGCCATCGGCGCCGAAGTCCAAAACTGGGAAACGCGCGTTGCCGCCTGCAGCATGCGCGGAAGGGTCGTAGAAAGCCGCCGCTTCCGAACTCCCGCCTCTGCCGAAGAGACGCTGGAGTTGATTGCGGAGGCTTTCGAGGATTGCCGCCGGCAACTCGGCAGTGATCGTGTCCCGGGAATCGGTATTTCCGCGCGCGGCATTGTCAATAGCGATCGCGGGTTGCTCGTTCACGGGAATCGTCCAGGCTGGGTTTCGGTGCCCGTCCGGAAGATTCTGGAAACGCGCATCCAGGAGCCGGTCTATGTAGAGAACAACGTACGGGCCGCAGCTCTGGCGGAGTACAACTACGGCTCTGCGGAAGTATACGCCAGCCGCGTGTTTCTACTGGTCAAAGTTGACGAAGGCATCGGTATGGCCATCATCCTCGAGGGACAGTTACATTATGGTCCTCGCATGGCAGCTGGAGAATTTGGCGAGATGGTCATCGCCATGCCCAATCCCGCCCGGCGGCATGATCGCGCCGGCTGCCTGGAAGAGCTGTCCTCCAATCCCGCGCTGTGCGACCGCTATGCCGCGATCTCCGGTGACCGGCGGTCGACGGCCTCGGGTGACACCTTCGCGCGCGCACGCCGGATCGTGCAAGCCGCTGCCGGCGGCGATAAGCCGGCTATCGAAAGCCTGACGGAAACCGCCCGCTGTCTGGGTATCGGCATTTCCAACGTCGTCTGGGGGCTGGATGTGGACGTGGTGGTCATCGACGGCGCTATCACGGAAGCATGGCACCTGTTGGAGCCCGTGATTCGGAAACAGATGAAGATCGAGAACCAGCCTGAGATAAGCGTGCTTCTCCGGCCGTCAGCCTTTGGCGGCGACGCCGCGCTCATCGGAGCGGCAACGCTGCCCTTCAGTTCCGTTTTTGCCACCGGGGCTTCGCAGTCGCTGGCCGGGGTCACCGCGTAATGCCGCAAGGCGGGACGGCCAGCACGCAACCCGCTACCCTGAAGCGCATTCTCTCCCGCCGCGATCTCATTCTTTACGGTCTCGTCATTCTCACTCCAACGGCGCCCTATCCTGTTTATGGTATCGTGCAGCAGACTTCCCACGGCCACGCCGTCCTAAGTTATCTGGTCGCCGTGGTAGCCATGTTGTTCACCGCGGCAAGCTACGGCAAGATGTCCGGTGCTTATCCGGCTGCCGGCTCCACATACACCTATGCGCAGAAGGCTCTCAACCCGCACGTCGGCTTCCTGGCCGGCTGGGCTATGATCCTGGATTATTTCCTCATCCCCCTGCTCAGCATCATCTACTCCGCTTTAACGGCTGCGCGTCTGGTCCCCCACGTTCCCTATATCGTTTGGGCCATCTTCTTTACGGTCGCATTGACCATGATCAACATTCCCGGCATTCGCGTCACCACACGGGCAAGTTCCGTGATGATGGTCATCATGACCGCGAGCGCCGTTCTGTTCGTCGCTCTGGCGGCTCGATATGTCGCCGCCGCCCACGGCATCGCGGCTCTCATCGATCTTCGCGGCATCTGGCGGCCGGAATCGTTCGGCATTCGTCCCATGATGCTGGGAGCCAGTATCGCGGCTCTCTCTTATATCGGCTTCGATGCCATTTCTACGCTGGCAGAAGACACTGTCGATCCCGAGCGCGATATCGCATTCGCGACTGTGCTCGTGTGTATCCTCCAAACCGCGTTTTGCGTAGCCACGGTTTATCTCGCGGCGCTGGTTTGGCCCGATTACCGCTCCTATCCGGAAGCTGAGACCGTAATCCTCGATCTCAGCCGCCGCGTCGGCGGCAGTTGGATGTTCGGCTTCGTGACATTCGTGCTCTTGGTGGCGGGGCTGGCCAGCGCTCTAACCGGTCAGGCCGGCGCGTCACGGTTGCTTTACGGCATGGGACGCGACGGTGTCATCTCACGCCGCCTGTTTGGATATATCCATCCGCGTTTCTCCACGCCGACACGCAGTATTTATTTCATGGGCGCATTTTCTCTGGTCGGTGTGGCGTTCCTGCGCTTCCAGATGGCGGTGGAGTTGTTAAACTTCGGCGCCTTCGCCGGCTTCATTCTGGTGAACCTCAGCGTTATCCGCCATTACTACGTCCGGCTCGGAAAGCGGCGTGGGTGGGATCTTGTCACCAATCTGCTGTTTCCCTCCGCGGGCGCTCTCGTTTGCTTGTATGTCTGGCTCAGTCTCACCACCAACGCTAAGATCGCCGGGTTCGCGTGGTTGGCCGTGGGCGTACTTTATCTTGCCGGAATCACGCGCGGCTTTCGAATCGCCCCGCGCGAACTGGGAACGCTCTCGGAAGCAACAGGATCGGAAATCTGACCGGACCTGCCTTCATAACAGTCTGCCACTAGAATAGAGGTGCGCCTTCCGGCGCCTCTCACGGGCGCGTTAACGGCTGGTGGAGAAGACCCATGCAAATGACACAGACCGAAATCAACAGAATTGCCGGGGTATTGGAAGCACTCGAGATTGAGCCCATCAACTCGGGGGCCTGCGGCGGGGAATGGCTGGCCGCGCCCTCCGGCGGCGAATTGGAATCGCTCAATCCGGCGGATAGCTCGGTCATCGCCAAAATCCAGCTTGCCGGACCGCGGGAATATGACCAGGTAGTCCGGCAAGCCGCGGCGGCCTTCGCTGGATGGCGCATGATTCCCGCTCCCAAACGCGGCGAAGTGGTCCGGCAGATTGCCGAAGAGCTGCGGAAGTATAAGGCGGATCTTGGCGCCCTGGTCTCGATCGAGATGGGCAAAATTTTGGCCGAAGGTCAGGGCGAGGTGCAGGAGATGATCGATATGGCCGATTTCGCCGTCGGTCTCTCGCGCCAGCTCTACGGTCTCACCATGCATAGTGAGCGCCCCGGACATCGCATGTACGAGCAATGGCATCCGCTGGGTGTCGTCGGCGTGATCAGCGCGTTTAATTTCCCGGTCGCGGTCTGGGCGTGGAATGCCATGATCGCGGCGGTTTGTGGCGACTGCGTCGTCTGGAAACCTTCGTCACAAACACCGCTCTGCGCCATCGCGGTGCAAAAAATCTGCAACCGTGTTTTTGAGCGCAACGGCGTGAAGGGCGTGTTGAATCTGGTCATCGGTCGCGACGTGGGCGAACGCATGCTGGAAGATCGCCGCCTGCCGCTCATCAGTTTTACCGGCTCTTCTCAGGTGGGTGTCCATGTGGCCGAGGTCGTCGGCAAGCGGCTGGGCCGCACCATCCTGGAGCTCGGTGGCAATAACGGAATCGTCGTGATGAACGACGCCAACCTGGACCTGGCTATTCGCGCCGTGGTCTTTGGCGCGGTGGGCACCGCCGGACAGCGCTGTACCACGACCCGGAGGCTTTTCCTGCAGCGCGGCATCGCCGAGCGCATGACGGAAGCGCTGGTCGCAGCCTATAAGCAGGTTAAAATCGGTAATCCCCTCGACGACGCCACCGTCATGGGTCCGCTCGTGACCCGCGATGCCGTTACCGAAATGCTCCATGGCCTCGAAACGATCCAACAGCAAGGCGGACAAATCCTTTACGGCGGCCGCCACTTGGGCGGCAGCTTCGTCGAGCCGGCATTGGTGCGCGCAAAACCCGGCATCCCCATCTTGAGGGAAGAAATCTTCGCCCCGATTCTTTACCTGATCGAGTTCGATACCCTGGAGGAAGCCATTGACCTGCATAACGCTGTGCCCCAGGGACTCTCCTCGTCTATCTTCACCACCAATGTGCAGGCGGCGGAGACTTTTCTCAGTCACCGGGGCAGCGATTGCGGCATCGCCAACGTCAACATCGGAACCAGCGGCGCTGAAATCGGCGGCGCTTTCGGAGGCGAGAAGGACACGGGCGGCGGCCGCGAAGCCGGCAGCGACTCCTGGAAAGCCTATATGCGACGCCAGACCAATACGATCAACTGGTCGTCCGATCTCCCCCTGGCACAGGGCATCCAGTTCCGCCTTTGAAATCAGTAACGTCCTGAGCCCGGAAACTTTCAGCTGGTCTCCGGTGTCCAAGTGGCTATAAGGGCTTCTAGTGCCCCGAAATGCTAGAATTTAAGCGAAAGCTCATGGCCAGTTCCGTGTTGGGCTTGAGTTCGGATGAAGGCTCTGTCGTGAGCGGCGAGTCTGTTCCCAGTCGTGAGGATGATCAACTGGTTCGGCGGCTGCGCGCGTGCGACGAAGCCGCCTACGAAGAATTGCTCGCGCGGTTCCAACAGCCGGTTTACAATCTGGCCTTCCGCCTCCTCAATGATCCGGGCGACGCTAACGACGTAGTGCAAGAGGTTTTTCTCAAAGTCTTTCGCAATGTCAGCCACTTTCGGCGCCAAAGCAGTCTAAAAACCTGGATTTACCGAATTACCGTGAACGAAGCCCACAACCAGCGGCGCTGGTTCTTCCGGCATCGTAGCCGTGAAGTCGGAATGGACGATGAGCCCGGACAGATGCGCACGCGAGATGTTCCGGATTCGGAGCGGTCCCCGTTCGACTGCACCTTTGACCGCGAGAAACATGAATTGATCGAGCAGGCGCTTACCCGGATCAATCCGCTGTTCCGCGAAGTGGTTGTGCTGCGCGATGTTGAAGACTTGAGCTACGAAGAAATCGCTGAAGTGCTGCAAATCTCTCTGGGCACGGTGAAGTCCCGCATTCTGCGCGGACGCGAGTCTTTGAGGGAAGAGTTGACTGCGCGGCTGGTCCCGGAACCAGTCTTGCGGTGGGCTCCTGAGTAAACCTATGGGCTGTGAAGGGGTGCGAAAAACGTTATCGCTTGGCCTGGGACGCGGCTCTGCTCTCATGGAGGGCGTTGCCCTGCACTTGCGAGAGTGCCGGGAATGTGCGGCGTTTGCGCGCGAGATGTCGGGCATACGCGCGGAGTTGCGCAATCTGCCGGTGCGCGTGATTCCGTCTCAGCTTGTTACGCAATTGCAGGTGTTGGCCTCGCGGGAGCATTTGAGACGAGTTTCGCGAGGGACCTGGCGCGGCCTGATGCACTTCTGGGCGGCCGAGATCCGCCTGCTGTTCGACAATCTCATGCGGCCGTTTGCGCTCCCGTTGGCCGGCGGTTTGCTTTCCGCTCTGTTTCTGTTCACCATGCTCGCTCCCGGCCTGCCGGCGCGGCGTCAGACCAGTAACGACGTTTTGCTCAGCGGTATTTTCGGCCAATCGCCCGCCGCTTTCGATACTCTGCCGCCATTTGCCTTCACCGAGGTCGATGCAGTGGTCATGGTTTCGCTCGACCGCGACGGTTCGGTGATGGATTACTCGATTTATCCCAACAATGTGAATGAGAAACTGCGCAACGAGATCGCGAATCTTGTTCTGTTCACGAAATTTCAACCCGCTACCGAATTCGGTATGCCCGTTGCCAGCAAATTCCTGGTCTCGTTCCGCCGTGACAAAATCAACGTAAAGGGCTGATTCCCGCTTCTCTTGTCCCGCCAGCGACTGGGCCAGCATTTTCTCGCCAAAACCTCAATTCTCGACCGCATCGCCCGTGCCGCATGCCCCGAGCGCGAACCGCTCGTTATCGAAATCGGCCCCGGGCGCGGCGCTTTGACCGAGCGCCTTTCGCCGTTTGCTGAACGGCTGATTGCTGTCGAAATTGATGCGGCGCTAACCGAACAGCTGCGTGCCCGGTTTCCCTCCGTCGCAATCGTCCACGGCGACGCCCGCGAAATCGACCTCGCCCAGTGGGGACCGGCTGTGATCGCGGGCAATCTCCCCTATTACGCCGCTACTCCGATCATCGAGAAGACCGTCGCGACGCCGTTCCGCCGCGCCGTCTTTCTCGTGCAAAAGGAAGTGGCAGCGCGTTTAACCGCCGAACCTGGTTCACGCGACTACGGCTATCTCACCATTCGGACGCAGCTCTCCGCCGATGTGGAAGCTTTGTTTGATGTCCCTCCCTCGGCCTTCCGGCCGCCGCCCAAAGTGGATTCCACCGTTATCCGGTTGACCCCCGGCCATCGCGCCACGGAACTGGGTATCGCCGATCCCTCGCGCTTTCTTTGGTTCGTCGGCCGTTGCTTTCGTCAGAAACGCAAAACGCTGCGCAACAACCTCGCGGGCTTGGTCGGCAAGGCTGTCCTCGACGGTCTCCCCGAAGCCGGGCAGCGCGCCGAAGCGTTAACCATTTCGCAATTTGCGGATCTCTACCGCCTCTTGTACCATCGTGAGCCTGGAGGGTAAGACTCATGACACCCGAAGAAGCCAAGGGACTGGCCGGCTACATGTGCCAGCACCTCGACATGGAACATCAGATCTCGCGGAAAATTCTCGCGGCTTTGCCGGAGGATCAGCTCAATTTCAAGCTCGGCGATAAGGGGAGAACAGCCGCCCAACTTGCCTGGCATCTCGTTCAAAGTGAGCGCTCATTTGCTGAAGGTATCGCGGCCCTCACCTTCGATCACTGGTCGCCTGAAGCGCCGCCCCCGGCTACAGTTGCCGAAATCGTCGCCGTTTACGATCGCGATGTCGCTCCCGCCCTTGAGCGCGTCAAGGCAATGACCGGCGAACAACTCGCCACGCCCGTCAGTTTCATGGGCGTCGCGACTTTACCCGTAGTCTTCTACATCGGCTGGAACGCCCACCACACCATTCACCACCGTGGTCAATTGAGCACCTACCTGCGCGCTCTGAATGCGCACGTGCCGGTGATTTACGGCGAAAGCGCAGATGAGTCGATGGCGGCAGCAGCCTCCGCTTAGTTTTCTTGTACGGGGCGGATGTGCAATCCGCCCTCATCCCCAAACCGCCTGCGCCAGCAACACCAGCGCAAACCCCACCATCGAACACACCAGTTTCATTACCGTCCAGCTCTTCAGGGTCTGCGGCACGGCCATGCCGAAGTATTCATTCACGATCCAGAACCCGGCGTCATTGACGTGCGAAATCATCGACCCGCCGCAGCAGATGGCGAGCACAATCATCTCCGGCCGGTAACCGCTGATATGTTTCACCAGCGGCGCCATAATCCCCGCCGCCGTAATGATGGCCACCGTCGCCGAGCCCTGAGCAACCCGCATGACCGTCGCCACCAGGAATGCCACGACGAGCGGCGAGATACTCGAAGAGGCCAGCGCCTTTCCGGCGTACAGTCCGGCCCCCGAATCCACGATCACTTGCTTGAATGCCCCGCCTCCGCCCATGATCAACAGCAGCGTGCCGATCGGCGCGCATGACTCCACCGCCAGTTTTGCAATCTGATTGCGATCCAAGCCGCGCCGCGTGCCGAACACGATCATTGCCGCCAGCGTCGCCAGCAGCAAAGCCGTGAACGGATGTCCGAAAAAGCCCGCCCATATCTTTCCCGGCAAGTTCGCCGTGGTAGCCAGCGACGCCCCAAAAATCAACAGCACCGGAAAGACCAGGATCAACGCCACTGACGCCGCATGGGGTGGGGTGCCCCTTGTTAGGCCCTCTACCCGGTCGGCCATGGGCGGCGGTGGAACGAATACACGGTCCGCGATCCAGCGCCCATAAATCACGCCGCCGGCCACGGCCATCGGAATGGACACCGCAATCCCGTACAGAATCACGCGTCCCAGGTCCGCTCCTAACAATTGCGCCGCGGCCGCCGGCGCTGGGTGTGGCGGCACCAACGAATGCGTTGCGCTCAGTGCCGCTGTCATCGGCATCCCATAAACAAGCAATGACCGCTTCGATTCCTTCGCCAGGCTCCAGACCAGCGGCGCCAGAATGATGAACCCGACTTCGAAAAACAGCGGCAGCCCGACCAGATATGCCGCCACGAACAGGGCCAACGTCGCGCGCTCCCGCCCAAACCGCTGCAACAGCCATTCCGCCAGCGACCGCCCCCCGCCCGAGTCCTCGATGTAGCGCCCGATCATCGCGCCCAGCCCCACCACCACCGCGATAAATCCCAGAGCGTCGCCGAAACCCGATTGGATGGACTTCAGCACCGCCGCCGGCGCCATTCCCGCTGACAAGCCCAACGCCAGGCTCGAAATCAGCATGGCCAGAAACGCGTGCAGCTTGACGACCAGTATCAGGAACAGCAGCAGTGCGATAGCCGAAAGCGTCAGAATCAGCAAACCGGGACCGGCAACAGGCATGACCGGCTATTCTATAAAACCCTCGCCACAATCTGTAACGCGCGGCGACAGCCTTACTGCCGTGCCCGGCCGTCTTTTTGATTGACCCGGTAGCGGAAGGCTCGTTGTACCTTGAACCTATGGAGTGGTTCGAAGACGAAACCTTTTGGGTCGAGTTGTACCCGTACATGTTCCCGCCGGAACGCTTCGCCGTTGCTGACGAACAAGTCGGCCGGATTCTCGCACTGAGCGGCTGCGCAACCGGCGCCGTCCTCGATCTCTGCTGTGGCCCAGGCCGCCATTCCGTCGCATTGGCGCAGCGCGGCTTTAGCGTAACCGGTGTCGACCGCACATCTTTCCTGCTCGAACGCGCCCGCGAGCGCGCAGCCGGCGCCGGCGTCACTGTAGAGTGGGTGCAGGAAGATATGCGCCGTTTCGTTCGCCCCGCCGCGTTCGATCTCGCTTGCAGTATCTTCACGTCGTTCGGCTATTTTGAGGATGAGTCCGACGACCTGCAGGTCCTGCGCAACATCCACGCCAGCCTCAAAGCCCCGGGCGTTTTTGTCATGGAATCGCTGGGCAAGGAGCGGCTGGCGCGCGGTTGGATGAATTCCATCTGCACCGATTACCCCGATGGCTCCTTGATGATCCAGCGCCCGAAGGTGGTCAAAGACTGGTGCCGCATCGAAAACGAGTGGATCCTTCTGCGCAACGGCCAGTCTCACACCTTCCGTTTCGAGCATTCCGTCTTTTCCGGCCGCGAGTTGAAAGATCGCCTGCTGGCCTCCGGTTTCTCTCATGTGCAGCTCTTTGGGGACCTCCACGGCTCACCCTACGGCCTGGATGCTCCGCGCCTCGTTGCCGTTGCCAGAAAAGCGGCGTAACCCGGAGCTGTCGCATCCTGGCCCGTCCGATCCTGAACGGTTCTGTCTCAAAATCGGACAAACAGGACTCTTAAATCCCATATAGGCATGGCCTTCTTTGGCTGGTCAGTTGCACTGCGGTAGGCATGCAGCTTGCACAATCGCTGGTTCAGGATCTGCGCGTCGCCCTGCGGGTATTGAGCAAGAACCGCGGGGCCACGTTCTTGTGCATTGTTTCCATAGCTTTAGGGATTGGCTTGGTCACCAGCGTCTTCAGCCTTGGGGACGCCATGTTTCTCCGGCCGTTCGCCTTCGACAGGCCCGGCGAGGTCTACTGGCTCTCTTCACGCGGCGACGACGGTAACCAGATCGGATACTGCTGGCCCGATTACCAGGATATGCTGGGTGCTTCTCCAGGCTTGGCTGAAATCGCAACTTACGAGCGTATGGGCGGCACGGTCGGGACAGGTGATGACCGGCAGTTCGTGTTGAGCTATCCATCGAGCCCGAATTACTTTCAATTTCTGGGAGTGAAAGCACTGGTGGGACGTGCGTCACTTGACCCGATCGCCGGCGAACCCGCCGTGGTGATCGGTTACAGGCTCTGGCAGCACAGGTTCGGAGCAGACCCCCACATCGCCGGAAAACGAATTGTTTTCGATGGCCGCAATTTCGTCGTTGCGGGAGTCATGCCGGCCGAGTTCGCCGGAATGCTGCGGCGAGTGCCCAACGATGTCTGGATCAGCTTGGACGATTGGTTTCATCTCCCCGGCAGGGCGCATGAGAAGGAAGAACGGGACGCCGGAAACTACGAAATCATCGCTCGCCTTCAGTCCGGCGTTACGGTGCCGCACGCTGCGGCGCAATTTGATGCCGCCATTCGAGGGCTTGGGAAGCGAAAACCCGCACCCAGGGGAGAAGCCGGCACCGTTCTCGAAGCCAGTTTTGCCCCCGGGTGGAGAGACACGCTCGAAGGCGGAGGCGGGCTGCTCTTGGTTCTCGCGTTGGTCCTCTTCGTGGCTTGTGCCAATGTCGCCCAGTTGCGCTTGGCGCAAGTGGAAACGCGCAAACGAGAACTCGGCATCCGCGTGGCAATGGGGGCCACCGCATCGCGTGTTGCCAGGCAGATGCTGGTCGAGACCGCCCTGGTAGCTACTGCCGGCTCCCTGGCAGGTGTCTGGCTCGCCCAGTTCCTCATGCGCACGTTCTCCCAATTCATCACCGCGGCTGAGCCCTATCTCGATCTTGGATTGCGTCTCGATTACCGCGTCCTCGTCTTCGCCGTGGCCGCAGCCGTTTGCGCCGTGGTCTTCTCCGGATTCGCGCCGGTTTCGCAAGCGGTGAAAGTGAATGTGATCGATGTCGTGAAGTCGGATCAGGGCACCGCTGGCCGCGGAACGCGCCATGGGAGGCCCCTGGTCATCGGCCAGATCGCTGTCAGTGTGATGCTTTTCGGGCTCGCGATTCTGTTTTTGGAGAACTTTCGCCACGCCGCCGGCGTCCGCCCGGGGTTCGATACGAACAAGAGAATCCTCGTCATGAACCCGCAGCCCTCGCTCCATATGTCTGAGCTGAGCTGGTGTGAGCAGGCGTGCGCTCGCCTGGCGGCATTGCCGGGTGTTCGCGGCGCCACCTTTGCGCGGCGCCTGCCCCTGAGCGGCTCCGGCGGCGGACTGACGCTACGGATTGAAATTCCTGGGCAAGCCCCCCTGGGCATTCCCCCGTACAACGTTGCCGGAAACTACTTCTCTCTCATGGGCACACAGGTGCTCGCAGGCCGCGGCATCGACACCAATGATCGTGAAAATAGCGCGCTGGTCATCGTTGTTTCGCAACTCTTGGCACACCAGATCTTCCCCGGTCAGAACCCCATCGGCCGCTGGATTTCCGTCGAGGGCAAGATGCGGCAGATCGTCGGCATCGCAGAGGACGGCCGGGTTGAGGATCTTCACGAGCCCGCCATCCCCTGCCTCTACCTGCCCTTCGCCCAGATGCAATCGGGCGATCTGGCACTCATGATAGAAACGGTCAAGGACCCAGGCGAACTGGCTTCTGTGGCGCGGCGCGAGCTCAGGCGCTTCGATCCCGGGGTTATGGTGAGTACCACAACGCTTCACGCCTTCATGCGGCAGGCGCTGGCAAACGATCAGTTATATGTCCGGCTGAGCCTCACTCTGGGCGCCTTCGGGCTCCTCCTGACCGCCGCTGGCCTGTTCGCAGTCCTCTTGCACGCCGTGAATCGCCGCACGCGCGAGATCGGCCTGCGCATGGCGCTCGGCGCCGAGGCCGCCATAATCCACAAGATGGTGCTCTACGAGTCGCTGCGTATGGCGGCGGTTGGAATTCCCATCGGCCTGCTGCTCCTCGCGCCGCTGGCTTGGTCCCTCCGCTCCATGGTGATCGGAGTGACTCCGGCATCGCCACTCATGTACGTCGCGAGCGCCGCCGCGGCCATCGTGATCGCGCTGACAGCCGCCTGGCTCCCCGCCCGCCGCGCCACCCGGATCGATCCTATGGCAGCCCTGCACTGCGAGTAATACGCCCATTCACCTGAAGATTCCGGTAACGTCTGTCGCTTCCTGCAGTACCATATGTAGAAGTACAAGGTATTGCACATGCACGCTCAAAGAACCGACCTTCCTCAAGGCACTCTCGACCTGTTGATTCTCCAAGTAGCTGCTTTGGGCCCTCTTCACGGCTATGCGATCGCGCAACGGATTCAGCAGGTATCGCGCGCAGCGCTGCAGGTCCAGCAGGGCTCGCTTTATCCCGCCCTCCACCGCCTCGAGAACAAAGGATTTCTCGCCGCCGAGTGGAAGGACACCGAAACCGGCCGCGAGGCCAAATTTTATCGCCTGACCGCCAAGGGCCGTCGGAAACTCAAAGACGAAACGGAAGACTGGCGCCGCCTCGTCGAAGCCGTTGGCCTCATCCTCGCCCTCGCCGCGGGAGAGGCTCTATGAACTGGTGGCAACGCCTCTGGAAAAAGAAGCTGCTGGAGGACCGGCTTGATCGCGAACTCCGCTTTCATTTCGATTCCCAGGTTGCCGATTACATGCGCGGCGGGATGAAGGAAACGGAAGCTCGCCGCCGCGCCAGTCTCGAATTTGGCGCCCTCGAAAGTGTGAAAGACGACTGCCGTGAGGCGCGCGGCACCTTGTGGGTCGACACCACCTGGCAGGACCTGCGCTTTTCGTTCCGCACACTTCGCAAAACTCCAGCTTTCACACTGGCCGCCATCATCACACTCGCCCTCGGTATTGGCGCCAACACCGCCATCTTCAACGTCACCAACGCCGTCCTTCTTCGCTCTCTACCCGTGCATGATCCGCAGCAGCTCGTCTCGCTAAAGGTCGAGCCCGGCCAGCCTGATGGCGCCGGCAATACGGGCGACAGCGAAACATCCTTTAGCGATCTCGTTTTCGAATGCTTGCGCACGCGCCATGACGCCTTTTCCGCCGTCATCGCCCACGTTCCTCTTGGCTTCAGCAAAATTTCAGTCCGCCACGGCCAAATGCCGGAAGAAGCTCTTGGGGAAATGACTAGCGGCGATCTGTTTTCGGGACTTGGTGTCCGCATGGCCTGCGGCCGTCCATTTACTCTTGACGACGAGTACAACCACACCGCCGTCACGGTGGTGAGCTATACCTTTTTCGAGCGAAGCTTCGGCGAGAATTGCCAAAACACGGTTGGCCACACGCTCTATATAAAAGGCTTTCCATTCACCATTGTGGGCGTGGCTGCTCGCGGCTTCTTTGGTCTGCTGAACGGCTCTACCGACATCTGGATTCCTTTGCAACACCGTCCCGAGTTCAACGCCTGGGGCAGTTCTAACGAAGGCTACTATGCCGATGCCAAATGGTGGTGCCTCCCACTGATGGCCCGCTTGGCTCCCGGCATTTCGCCCGAGCGAGCCGTCACTATGGTCGCTCCGGCATTTCAGCGTGCCGCCTATGAGCCCCTCGGAGGAAAACCGCATCCCGGCGAGAAGCCGCGAACGTTAGCGCTCGTACCCCTGCGCGGTGTCCCCGGTGCCGAAGGCCAAGCCAAGTCCTTGACCGTATTGATGGGCATGGTCGGCCTAATCCTCGTCATCGCTTGCGGCAACATCGCCATGCTCCTGGTGGCGCGAAACACTTCGCGCCAGCGCGAATTCAGCATTCGCCTGGCGATTGGCGGTAGCCGCTTCCGGCTGTTCCGTCAGCTCCTCACCGACAGCCTTCTTATTACCGGCGCGGGTGCCGTGCTCGGATGGATTTTGTCCTTAGCGGCAACGCGCGCGCTGATCGCCTGGGCGGAGATCGATTTCGACGTCACGCCTGACGCTACAGTGTTCCTGTTCACCCTCGGCATTGCCATCTTCGCGGGTATTCTGTTCGGCGTTGCCCCGCTGCTGCCGGCGGTCCGTGTGCCCATCGGGTTAGCATTGAAAAGCTCCGCCGCCAACCTGTCGCAGAGTCGCGCAAAATTGCGCACCGGCCGGATCATCGTGGCGTTTCAGGTCTCCATGTGCCTCATGCTGGTGGCCGCATCCGGATTGCTGGTCGGCACACTGCGCAATCTCGAGCACATTAATCTTGGTTTCCGGGCCTCAGGCCTCTTGGTTTTCGGTATCAATGAACAACTACTGGCACATTCCGACGCCGAGGCGGTTCGTTTCTATCAGGCGCTCCTCGAAAAACTTCGCGCGTTGCCGGGTGTCGAGTCCGTCACTCTCATGGGAAACCGAATCGGTACCGGATGGAGCAACAACACCACGGCCAAAGTCGACGGCAAGGATGCGGTCGCGTCCGGACCCAATGCATCGATCATGATGAGATGGAACGACGTTGGCCCTGATTTTTTCACGACTTTGCGCGTGCCCATCCTTCGTGGCCGCGACCTCAATGATCGCGACTCGGATATCGCGCCAAAAGTTGCCATCGTGAACCAAACCTTCGCGCAGCGTTTCCTCGCCGGCCGCGATCCGCTGGGGCACTCGGTTTCCTTTAATGAGGCAAAACCCTACACCATCGTGGGCGTAGTGGCCAACAATAAGTACACAGGCCTGCGCGAAAATGACGTGCCCATGGCGTACTTTCCTTACACGCAGACCAACGCCGATGGCGTGAAGCACATCGAAATTCGTACGGTAGACGACCCTGTCCGCATCCTCCCGATCGTAAGAAAGGCGGTAACAGGTTTTTCCCCGGACTTGGCTCTCCTTCAACCCATGACCCAACAGGCCCAGTTTGACGAAACCATCTCCGGCGAGCGCCTCGTCGCGCGTCTATCCGTCTGCTTCGGTGCCCTGGCGGTACTGTTAGTCGCCACCGGACTGTACGGAACACTCGCTTATAGCGTCAGCCGGCGCACCTCTGAAATTGGCGTGCGCATCGCACTCGGTGCCCGGCGTCTTGACGTGCTCTGGATGATATTGCGCGAAGGCCTGGTCATCTGCTTGATCGGTATCGCTGTGGGTCTGCCTCTTACGCTTTTGTCAGCAGGTCTGCTGGAATCTCTGCTGTTCGGTTTGGCGCCACGCGATCCTCTTACCACCGCTATCGCCGTCGTCGGCGTGCTTCTGGTGAGCGCCGCCGCCGGCCTCGTGCCCGCAAACCGCGCCGCTTGTGTGCAGCCTACCATCGCGCTGCGCGAAGAATGACCTTTGCCTTTGTTCAGCCCACCCGTATCCTCGCTTCCAGCCAGATCGCGAGCACCAACACCAGCACCATGCGTGTGCCGGCCAATGGAATCGCCATGACCACACCCACGCCCCAGGCGTCGGCCAGCTGTCCCAGGGTCCAGGGTGACAGCATCGGCCTGCTGCTCCTCGCCCCGCTGGCTTGGTCCCTTCGCTCCATGGTGATCGGAGTGACTCCGGCATCGCCACT